>Ga0187892_10001925_pt1 | contig 44667 bp, 33 predicted proteins | sample MA1701073metaG_FD_139345 | JGI IMG/M metagenome (GOLD analysis project Ga0187892, IMG submission 139345) | Bio-ooze microbial communities from a basaltic lava cave in the Kipuka Kanohina Cave System on the Island of Hawaii, USA - MA170107-3 metaG ... | reverse complement strand
GCCGCCCCTGTTGGGGCAACACACGGAAGAGATTCTGCGGGAGCGGCTGGGTATGACCGCCGAACGGATCGCGGAGCTGCGGCGGATGGGCGTGGTTTAGAAACGCCGCCCGAACACTCCATTCGGATCCTCGGTCAAGGAGAGCCATCCGCATTCACCAAAACCCAGACGTCATTCAAAAACTCCGTACTGCCAGTGGGATTGGCTCCCGTTTGCCCACCAAAAACGATCAATCGATTCGTTGTCTCGTCATAGGCATCCGATACATAGGCGACGCGTGGAGGCGGTGGCCCACCGGTAGGCGCAAGCTCAATCCACGTTGAGGATCCGCCCAGTCCATTCGCGTTTGTAAGTATCCACACATCTTGGAAACTCGGGAAACATGGTATTCCACCAAAGCCAGCAAACAGTACTAGACGATTGCTGGCTGGCCGATAACCAATGTTAGGTCCAATCCGCACCTCCGGGCTCGTCCCGAACGTGGGAAGCTGCGACCAGGAGGGCGTTCCACCGAGCCCATTGGCGTTTTCCAGAACCCATATTTCGTCGAGGCCGCACGCATTGGGGCTGCCGCTGTACATGATCATTCGATTGTTGAGACCGTCGTACCACGCTGTCCCTTCACCTCTGGCGGATGGCCCCACGCCGTCAGGCGCTTGTTCTGTCCACACTGGGGCGCCCCCGAGGCCATTCGCGTTAGTAAGGATCCAGAGATCGCTGAGCCCGTTGGGATTGCCGTACTGGGCCTCACCGCCGAATACGGTCATTCGGTTACTGATCGGGTCGTACGTGTAGGAATGCCCGGCTCGCACAGCCGGGAGCGGACCTCCAGGCGCGAGCGGAACCCAGATGGGGGCTACCGCCTCGGTACCATTGGCATTGGTGAGCACCCAGACGTCGTTCAGGCGTGTTGCATCCGTGGTCCCCGCGAACACGATCATCCGGTTCGATCCGGGGTCGTAGATAGCGCTGTGACCGATTCGTCCGGGTGGCGAGCTTCCAGTGGGAGCAAGAGGCATCCAGGTTGGCGTTCCGCCAAGCCCGTTAGCGTTCGTGAGGACCCAAACCTCACTGACAAGAGAGCCAGCGGCGCGCCCGCCAAACACGATCAGGCGGTTCGAACCCTCGTCGAGGACCGCAGTGTGGCCACCGCGAATCGCCGGGATCGCTCCAGCAGGCAAAAGCTGAATCCAGCGCGTTACCGGCGGCAGCGCTCCCTCCTCGACCCGGAACTTGATCGGCAGCGTTCGCCCGTTCAAGAGTGGAATAAACTGATCGGTGTCGACGTCCTTGAGCTCTCGACCGCTCCTCACGACGTCTACGTCCGCCTTCCCCAGCTCGACGCCTTGCGCGAAAACGCTCATGCGGTAGGTCTTCGCTGGGTCTAGGCCGAATCGCCTGGTATGCCAGTTGACGATGTAGTGCTCACCCTCAAGACCCAGCCGCACCACCTCCGAACCTGATCCTGAAGACATCGTGAATCGAGCCAGGAGCGGCAGCACGCACGACGATCCGGTCCATTCACAGATCTCCACCGATGGGGAAAGTGAGGGGTCGAAGACACCGGTAGGCGTCGGCTCGGGCACAAGCGGTGGGAGCCAATAGAAGTGCTGGTTCCCGCCGCTGTGGACGGCATCGACGATTTGTGCTGCCGGCGCCGCAGGAGCCATCGGCTCGCGCTGATCGACGCAGGCACCGAGCAGGGCCCCCAAGAGCGTTGCGGAAGACATCGCAAGTCTGTTCACGGGCAGACCTCCATTCCGGGCCTGGGGCGAACTCCATATCACACTCGTGTCCTTGTAGCGTCGCTACAAACCGACGTGCATTCTTCGCCTTAAGCCCGGGGCGTTCGCGCCGAGGCCAAACTCATGCGGTGTCTTGGCGCGGATCCTGCGGTCAAAGAAACGCTGACTAGGTCACGCGCCCGTCACGCGGGACCGAAATCGGAGGGTATCGGCGTGACGCTTTGGTGCCGAACCATCGGCGAACTGGCACTGTACCGCGATCGCGGCGACCGGAAGCCCATCGTCCGGTCGGGTAAATCCCTCGCCCTCCTCGCCTACCTCGGCCTCATCCCCAACCGCACCGAATCGCGCGACCGCATCGCCGAGCTGCTCTGGCCGGGCGCCTCCCTACGCCGCGCCCATGCGGACTTGCGCCAGACGCTGTATCGCCTCCGAGAAGCTACAGATGGCCTGCCGCTCGCCGAGTTGGACGACGGAACAATTCGCATGCTGGACAGCCACCTGAAGTTCGACTGCGTCGAGGGCGAGCGCGCGATGGCGGCCGGTGACTTCGAACGGGCGTGCAGCCTGTTGCGCGGCAACTTCCTCGACCGTTTCACGATCCCGAACGCCACGGAGTTCGAGAGCTGGGCGGAAGCTCAGCGGGGACGCTTCCGCGAGTGCTACGCGTACTCGGCGTCTGCATTAGTAGAACGGCTGCTCGCGGCAGACCGCGCGGACGAGGCTGTCGCGGTCGCCGAGAAGCTCGTCGGGACCAACCCCTTGGACGAGCGCCGCGTACAGCTCCTCATGATGGCGCTCGAGAGAGTGGGGCGCTCACGCGAGGCGATTGCGCAGTACCGCAGCCTCGAGACCCTGCTCCGCAGGGAAGTGGATGACGCGCCGTCGCAGAGCCTGCGACGGTACGCGGCTGAGCTCGAACGCAGTTCGACACCTGCCATCAACCCAACTCTACAAACTCCGGGCACGCCGGAAGCAGGAACGGGTGACACACCTATCCCTGCGCGACGTGCCCGAGCACTCCGCTTCGCCCTCGCGGCGGGGATCGGTCTCATCACCATCTCCCTTGCCGCCAAGGTCTTGTTCGGAGGAAACGAGCCCTACGCGATCGGGACCATCTACCTGGAGTCCCCAGCGCCGAACGGCGCCGTTGCCGAATGGTCCCGCGTTCGGTGGCCGCGGCGAAGCCGGCTGCGTCGCCCTTCCCACCTTCAGGCCTGGCCTGCGCTTCTCGGGCCACGAGCGACCTCGGTGAGCGTCCGTTCCGCGGATGGCACGCGGCGCAGTCTCATTCGCATCGACGGTCGGGACACAACGACGCTGACGTCGGGTCCATACGACGACAACGACCCCCGGTGGTCCCCGGACGGGCGTTGGATCGCGTTCACGCGGGGATGGAGAGTTGGAGCCCGGTATCGCGAGAATCTGTTCGTCATCGACACGGGGGGGCAGCAGATACGGCAAATCACGCGATCGGCGGCGCAGGATCGGCTACTTGATTGGTCGGGCGACGGCTCGCGTCTGCTCTTTCTCCGTGTTCAGGGCGGGGGGTCCGCACTCTGGCTCGCGGATGTCGATGGCATGCGCGAGCAGAGCCTTACAGACTTGCTGCCGGATACGGCCGGGTGGCAATGGAAGGGGGCTTTCTCGCCGGACGGCCAGACTATCGCGGCGGTCCGAAGCGACGGGGCGATCTTCCTTGTTCGCCTCGAGGACCGCACGGTCGAACATCTGGCTGTGCCCTGCCACAATGAGGCCGCGCCCGTATCGTGGTCGCCCAATGATCGATATCTGACGGTCACGTGCATTTCGTCCGGGAGGCGATTCCTATCGGTCCTCTCGGTGGATGGCGATCACAGGCTATGGCGTGTCTCCGAGCTCCCTCCTGGCGCGCAGGTCCTCGCATGGCATGGCGACCCATCGGCGTACACCGACCGCGTCCGCCTCGATTCGGATAGCATCGACTTGGCGTCAGGAACGGGGCGGTCTCTGGTTGCGACCGCCCTAGACCACTCCGGCCATCCCGTTTCGGTGCGCCTGCGGTGGGCCGTAACCGACACACTCGTCGCCCGGCTCGATTCCACCGGCTACCTGATCGGTCGCTCACCCGGCCGCACGCACGTCATCGCCAGCACGGGCGGTTTCCGGTCCGACACGGCACTTATCACCGTAAGCGCCGCCCTGACGGACACGTTGCTCGCCGAGGATTGGTCGAGCGGTATCGATACCTCCCGCTGGACCCGATTCGGATTCCCCCGCCCCGCGATCATCCCTCGCGCAGGCTCAAGTGGCGGTCCTGCCTTCCTCAGTAACGGCGACTACAACTGGCCCAGTGGCGTCGTCTCGACCGAGGAGTTCGATCTGGGGGATGGGCTCACCGTCGAGATCGATGGACGCTACACCATGACAGGCGAGCACTGGCAGGAGTTCGAGTTCGCACTCGTTCCGCGTTCGCTCGCGCTCTACGCTACTGGCGAGCGCAACATCCAGGACTGGCTCGCGGGTTGGGTCGTGATCGGGAAAAGTCCCGAGTACGTTGCGACGTTTTACGCTTGCGGCGGCCACGGGGCGAGTAGCCGCGGCACCTGGACCCTAGCGGAAGCCAACAGCCAGTGGCACCACTTTGCTATTCAGATCCGACCGGATGCACGAGTTGAGTGCTTCCTAGACAGAAGGCTTCTCGGCTCTTTCGAGATCCCGGAAGGGCGACGCGCTCCCGCGGCATCAGTGATGACCGGGGGTCGCACGCATGTGACGCGTATTTACCATGGCCCCGTCCTCGTCACCCGTGGATTACGTTACTAACCCCACACCCCATTTGACGACCGCTTTCCCGGACGCTAATTGATGAAGGCCGTTGACCGACTCACCGGAGGGGCCTGAATGAAGGTCGTGCTCGTTCTCCTGGGACTCGTGATTGTCGCCCTGGGGCTATCCACGCTGACCTATCGCCAGCGTGCCAAAACCGCGGGGGCGCACGTGGACTCGCTCAGTTTCGTGGACAGTACCCTGCGTGCCCGGAACAGCGCGCTCGCCGCTGCACTCGACACTCAGGTGGCCGCCATTTCCCGCCAGAAGCAGGATGAGCTCGACCGACTGCGGGGGACCTACGACCAGCTGGTGAACGACATGCAGGCCGAGATCGCCCAGGGACAGATTCAGATCACCCGGCTGGCGGATCGCCTCAGCGTCAGCATGGTGGACAAGATCCTCTTCCCGTCCGGCGAGGCGAGTATCACCCCCGCGGGTCTCCGGGTTCTGCAACGCGTCGGCAACGTGCTGAAAACGACCGAGGGCAAGATCATTCGCGTCGAAGGACACACGGACAACGTGGGAATCAGCGAGCGCCTGCGGAGCACGTTCCCCACCAATTGGGAGCTCTCCACAACGCGAGCGACCAACGTCGTCCGGTTTCTGCAGGACTCGGTCGGGATCGACCCCTCCAGGCTCCAGGCCGTCGGGCTCTCGGAGTACCACCCCGTTGCGACCAATGAAACGACCAGGGGCAGGAGTCAGAACCGGCGCATCGAGATTGCCCTCCTGCCCATGGAGACGGGCGGGGAGCCGTAGCCTTTCGCCCGCTCCGCGGAGGTGCCACGGTCGCGCCCGAGTTGGTCGGGTAGCCTGGGATCTTGCAAACTCTTTGATTGCCTACGCGGCCATGGTGGTGGCAGCGGTCGGCGCACGGCGCTCAGCCGTCCCGGGGCGCAGCAAGAACACCGCGGTAATTCCCAGCGACGCATTCTGCGCCAGTATTTCAACAATGTGGATGAGGCGCTGCGTCGTTCCCATGAAGGCATTCGGCACAAGCAGCGGGGACAGCCCGCCCGCTACCCAAATGATCGTTGCCACGGCAAGTGCCGCATGCCACCGTTTCATCCGCAGGGTGTAGATGACCGGCAGCACTGCCAGGGTCATGAGCGCGCCGCGGCCAATCTGGATGCCCCAGAACCACAGGCCCAGTCGCTCCGCCTGGTGGGCGGCCTCGGGATAGTAGCCGTGGGTGAAGTACTGGTAAGTGATAGCTCCGAAGATCAGATAGTAGACCGCGTAGGCGAATCCACCGGCCACAACCACCACCATCGCCTTGGGCAGCGAACGGTGCGGGACGGTATGGTCCGACGCCCGCGGCAACTTGAGCATGGCCGCCAGCGCCGCCAGCACCGCGGCAACTATCAGGTACATGACCGTGCCGCCCACGAGGTTGCGCACCGCACTCTGGCGGAAATCCGGCATGAACAGCATGGCTTCAGTCCAGGTACAGAACGCCGTGACGAGAAACAAGACCGGGGCAATCACGCCGAACTGAGTCAGGGCGCGGCGCGGTCCGAACAGCGCCACCGGAACAAACGCCGCCGCCAGGACGATGCCCGACAGCCACCACGATGCCAAGCCGCCCATACCCAGAGCGGCGATGGTCGTCGGCAAACCGCCCAATAAACAGTAGAGAACCATTCGTGGTTTCATGCCTCTTTCCTTCCTTCTCGTAGGTCCCGATCGCGTGCCCGAGCACCTGATCCGATCACCGCTCGGCGTCGTCGATCTGGGGTTGCGGCGGCGCCCTGAGTCGGGGAGAGCCCCCACAGGGGCCGCGTTCTAGCGCGCCGAGATCGTGGAACGGTTGGCTCCCGGCGCCGGTGTTGGGGACGGCTGGGTCGTCGAAGCGGAGACACCCAAGCAGGTCGAGGGCAGGTGCGCTATCGCTTGTGCCCGCGTCAATGGCAGGGCTCCCCGCGCGGAGACGATAGTCGCCGGCGACGGGATCTGCGAATCCCGGATCGCCGGTGATGTTGCCGTTCACCCCGGCGAACGTCGGGTCGGAGGTCAGCGTGAAGTGTACGTCCGCCGGCGTTAGTTCACCGTCGAAGTCGCCCTGAGGAGCGCTGATGATCGCATTCACAATCCTCACCTGTGCGACGGTATTGCCAGCGCCCCCTTCGGCGTCGCTGAAGACCTGTACTCCACGGGCGCCCTGTCGCGCGATCGTATTGCCGATGAGCGTGACGTCGTCAACACGGTTGCCGCTGGCGCCGACGATTCCCCCCGCGATGTCCACGCCGCCAAGGAGCAGATTGCTCCCCGCCCAGAGCTCCCGAACCTCGTTGGCGGTCGCATTCTCGATGCCCGCCTTCACGGACAACACCCCGCCAATCCGGTTGCGCTCGAGCACCGTCCGGACGAGGAGGTTGTCCGTTGCTGCGGCTCCGCCGACGGGCCCCTGGCCGCCGCGGAGCGAGATGTTCCCGACCAGCACGTTGTCCGCGATGCGGGTGTCTTGAATCACGGTCCCGGTACCGAGGCCGACCATGTCGATCGCGATCTCCGGTGTCGCGGGGTCCTGTGAGTTGCCCTCGATCAGCAGCTGGTCGATCGTATTGGCGCTGCCATTGGCATAGACGAAGATGCCGGCGAAGCCGCTGTTGTTGCGGAATCGCAGGTCGCGCAACCGACTCCCCGTGCCATCAGCGGTCCCGAGGAGAATGCGAGACGTGATGGTGTTATCCTCGACCAGGGCATCCTCGAAGACGTTCGCCTCGCCGCCGATACCGATCACCACGCCGCCCGACCCACCCACGATGGTGTTCGCCACAATGCGCAATCCCCGCACGACATTCTGGGGGCCGGTGTGGCCACCGACCTCGATCCCGAAGGCGTTGTCGATGAAGCTGTTGTCAATGACGACGAGTCGCTCGAGCACGCATCGCGCGCCGCCGATGCCGGCCAGGATGGCGTCCGAGTCGCCCTTGAAGCCCGCGAAGCGATTGCCCCTGATGGTGACGTCCGACACGGTGAGGTCGGACGTGAATGGATCCCCCCGCACGCTGATGGCGTGGGTTTGCGAGGTTGGCGAATAGACCAGGGCTTCGTTGGTGAACTCGCTGTCCTCGATGCTTACCCGCTCGATCCGGGTCTTGACGGGCCCCGGTTCGCCCGCATAGAGCTGGCCTGCCTCGATATAGAGGGCCGCGGAGGCGTGCAATGGAATGTTGCGAATCCGGAAGTATCGCAGGGTGAAGTCCGACGCGTGGACGATCAGGGCGGCGGGGCCATTGATGCCCGAGGCATCGAGTGTGAACGCCGGCTTGCCGTCCGTTCCCGCGAGCCCGATGAGGGTGATGCTGTCCCGGGTGACCGGTGGCAGGTCGCTCGTCAAGGCGACGGTCTGACCCGCCAGAGCGGTTGCGATGGTCACGGTATGGCGGCCCGCGGTCGCGTTCACGGCGAGGAGCGCTTCCCGCAGCGAGATGCCGTCCGGCCCGGGATTCGCGACCAGCGCAGCCACGCTCCCGACATCGCCGTCAACCACATCGGTGTGGTTCCCGACTTCCAGGTCGGCGACGACGGGGTTGACCGTGAAGCCGGCGCTGGTCGCCCCGGTCAGGCCCGTGGCGGTCGCGCTGAGGGTGTAGCCGGTCCCGGTCTTGTCGATGGTGAGATCTGTGAAGGTGGCCACCCCGCCGAGGGCCGACCGGGTCAGGGTGCCACCGAGCACGGCGCCGCTGGTCCCGGTGCCGCTGGTGATGGCCACCGTGATGGGGCTGGTCGCGCTGGACACCGTGTTGCCCTGGGTATCTCGCACCGCTACCTGGACGGCGGGCAGGATCGTCGCGCCCACGGTGACGGTGCCGGGCTGTACGGTGAAGGCCAGCGTGGCAGGTCCGGAGGGGGCGGTCGGTGACTCACCGCCTCCGCACGTCGCGAGCAGAACGACTGCTGCGAGCGCCACGACCCCTTGGACGAAGCGAGCCATGCGGGATAGGAATTCGAGATTGACCAGCCAGAAGGTCGGCGCACGGAATGGTGGCGTCAAGCCCGGCTGAGCAGGGTGTGTGGCGCCAGGCAGAGGTGGAGCGAGCTGTGCTCGGCGCGGCTCGTGTACGCGGGCTGGCCGTGGCGGGTGCGGCCGGTCCGCCTGGCCGGCGACGCTTTCCCGGCCGGCGGTGCCCGTGCCGCTGCTCCCTCACCCGCTCGGACCCGAGCCCGATGCGCGAGGACCTGCTCGATCACCGCCATCGCGGGCACGCCATCCGCCGAACCGCTGGCGACGCTCCCCGCGCGTCCGGTTGGCGTACCAGCCATCGCACCGCGTCATCACCTGTGGCGAGGCGCGTGAGGGACTTGGGGCGCTCGAGGTCGTGAATCACGAGCACGCCATCGGCCACCGGGGCGACCCCCGCGACGTGTTCCACGCCGGGAACCAGGCGGGCGGCCGGCTGGAGATCGTGCTCGGCCACCTCCACCAGGTCGATGGCCCGGTCCACGCGCAGCGCCACCGAGCAGAGCACCGCATGGCGCGCATCTTGGTCATCGACGACGATGCATCGGTGCGCCGCTCCGTGCGCCGCATGCTCGAGCGCCACGGGCACCATGTCCGGCGGCAGCCGGGCGGGGCCCGCAGGACCTGAGCGCTTCGGCCGCGGCGCTGGGCGCGGCCGGCACGCTGGCCAAACCGTTCAGCATGGAGGGCCTGCTGGGAATCGTAGACCGGGTGTTAGATGAGGGACCCGCGACGCAAGTGTAGTGAGTGGCGCCCCGGGTTCACTGCACTCGCACAATCCGTCCGACTGCTGGTACCCCGTTGCCGTTCACCAGGAAGAGCATGTAGGGGCCGGGCGGCGCGGTCGTGCGGCTTGCCGGGATGGCGACCGTGAGGCCGCCAGTGACCTGGGAGAAGCTCAGCGACACCAGGCGCTGGCCCTGGTCGAACGCGTGCGTCACCGAACCGAACCGAACGAGTGTCACCTTCGTGATGCTGGCGCCGTCGGGCGTCTCCACGAACAGGGGCTGGCCGTACGCCACGGTTTCGGGAGTCGCCCCGGTGACGGTCGGCCGCGCGCCCCGGAAGAGGTAGGGGGGCGAGAAGATCTCATAGTTCAGGTTGTCGATGGTCCCACCGCCGCCTCCACCACCGCCGTGGAGCACCCGGCCATCGGGCAGCAGCAAGGAAGCCGAGTGGTACCCGCGCAGCAACGGCGCGCTGTTCGCCATCATGGTCCAGCTCCCGGAAGCCGGATTCCACAGCTCGGTGGCGTTGACGGCGTTCGCGGGATTGGATCGGTCGCCGCTCACGCCGCTCGTCACCAACACCTCGCCCGTGGGCAGCACCGTCGCGTTCAGGTTCCAGCGGGCGTACGCCAGCGATCCGGTGAACGTCCATTCGGGAATCGGCTGGTTGAGATCGATGATCTCCGCGGTGTTCGTCGGGGGGTTGCTGCCGCCGATGTACAGGATCTTCCCCGCGTCGTACATCACTGCGGATCCATAGGAGCGCCCTCCGAATTTCCGCAGGGGTCCCGTGGTCCAACTTCCCGTACCCGTGACGTCGAGAAAGCGAGTCTGCTGCTGCGAGCCGACGTAATAGACGCGTCCATCGGGCACCAGGAACATGCGCGGATAGTTCGGCAGCACCAGGTTTGCCGTCGTCAGCTGGCGCCAGCTCGTCCCGTCCCAGACTTCGGGGACGGGCACGCTCACGCCATTCTCGTCCTCGCCCGCCATCGTCAACACCTCGCCGTTCGGCAGCGTGGTGTTAGTGGGATACCAGCGTCCCTGGGCCATGACGGGCCCCGCCGTCCATGTATTCGTGCGCCAGTCGAAGATGTTGCTATTTGGCAGTCCGCGGCTCGAGCTGATGTGCCCGCCGGCCACTACCAACCGGCCGTCGGGAAGGTAGTCATGGCCGCTGCAGAACAGCAGCGAGGGACTGGGCACCGCCAGGAAGCCGCCGGTTGCGGGATCCCACACCTGCGGCGGGCCGTTGCGGCCGAAGATCAACACCCGCCCGTCGGGCAGCAGGTGGAGGTGAATGAGAATCGTCGGCGCCGGGATGACCGCCGACCACTCGCCCACCTGCGCTGCCTGCCCGCCCGCCGTGACCGTCACGCTCGACGATCCGCTCTGGCCTTCGCTCGTTGCCGTGATCGTCGCCGGTCCCTCCACGATCCCCGAGACTAGGCCAGTGGCCGACACCGTCGCGATCCCGGGTGCATTGGTTCCCCACGTGACCGCGCGCCCAATCAGTACGTTGCCTACCGCATCTTTTGTGGTTGCGGTCAGGTGCACGGTGCCCCCCTGCGGGACGCTGGCCGTCGCCGGGGTGACCTCGACCGACGCCACCGGCGCCGTATTGGCCGTGACGGTCACGCTCGCCGTTCCGCTCTTCCCCTCGGTCGTCGCCGTGATCGTCGCCGATCCCGCACTCACGCCCGTGACGAGTCCCGTTGGCGACACCGTCGCGACCCCGAGCGCATCGGTCGTCCAGGTGAACGGACGCCCGGGCAACGGCTCGCCCTCGGCATTCTGGGCGGTCGCGGCGAGCTGCACCGTGCCCGCCAGGGCGATGCTCGCTGACGCAGGAGAGACGTCGACCGACACGACCGAGGTCCCCGGGCCCGCGGTGCCGGACCGGATCTCGACGCCCAACGCCGCGCCGCTCTGACTCGCCCAGCTCGCATCGATCGTGTGGTCGTTGGTGGCCCACTCCGCGGCGAGCGTGTTGGGGGTGCTCTCGGCCGACGGCTGTTCGCTGATTTCCGTGAATCCCGCGCCCGGCGTGACCGCGGCCACCTTGGTGCGGACCGCGAACGCGCCGTAGGCCACGTTGGTGGTGCTCCCGAAGGGAGCGAGCGCCACCATCAGGCCGCTCGCCGCATCGGTGCGGCTCGAGCCGGTCTGCCCGATCGCGCCCGCACCGTTCACGCCGCTGACATCGACCCCGGTCCACTGCGACACGATCCACATGCAGTGGGATTCGGTCTTGCTGAACGTGATCGTGAGCGGGCCGCTGCCGGGGGAAGGGCTCATGGCTCGGAAGATCGTCAGGCGCGAGTGGGGCGTCGCGAGCGTGGTGAACGTGACGGAAGCGACCTCGGTCCAGGCCGACATGCCGCCACCGGAGAGGGTGGGGCTGGGCGGCGCGCTGGAGGAGTTGTGCCCTAACACGGCGACCGTGACGAGCGCATTGGGGGTCGGGGCGATGGCGGCGGTGGTGTAGATCCGCTGGTTGACCGTGTTGTTGCCGGCCGTGAGCAGGGTCTGCGAGATGGTCGCGGCGGTCTGCGCCACCACCTCCACCGTCGCAGTCTGCGTGATGGCGGTGCCGTCGATCGTCGCCGAAACGATGATCGTCCCCTCGACCGAGGAAGTCAGCGTCCCGGTCGCCACCCCGCCCGCGTTGGTCGGGCCCGCGGGCTGCGTGAGCGTGCTCCCGCCCCCGGTCGCCGCGAGCACCACCGTCGCACCGCTGATCGGGTTCCCGTGGGCATCCTTCGCCGTCACCGTGATGGTCGAGGACCCGGTCCCTGGGGCGATCGAGGTCGGAGCGGCCACGACGGTCGATTGGCTCGTGGACACCGGGCCTGGCGTCACCGTCACCGTCGCCTGTTGGGTGATCGCCGTTCCGTTGGCTGTGGCGGAGACGGTCTTGGCTCCCGCCACCGTGGAAGTGACGCTTCCCTTTGCGACGCCGGCGGCGTCGGTAGTGCCCGCCGGCTGCGTCAGCGTATTCCCGGTCCCCGTGGCCGACAGGACGACCGTCGCCCCGCTGATGGGCGCGTCGCTCGCGTCCTTCACGGTGACACTGATCGTTGACGCGCCACCTCCTGCCGGAATGGAACCTGCGGACGCCGTCACGGTTGAGAGGGAAGCCGACACACCGCCGCCCCCGCCACCCCCGCCAGCCCTGATTTCCACGCCGAGCGCGGCGCCTCGCAGATTAGTCCAGGTCGCGTCGATGGTCTGGCGGTTGACCGCCCACTCGGTCATCAGGGACCCGGGCGTGTTCTCGCCCGAGGGCACCTCGGCGATCTCGGTGAACCCGCCGCCTGGCGTGATGGCCGCCACGTTGCTGTTGACGCCGAACACGCCGTAGGCCACGTTCGCGACATCGCCGAACGACGCCAGCGTCACGTCCAGCCCAGTGACGGCGTCGGCGGCGTTCGACGCGGTCTGGACAATGGCACCGGATCCGTTCGTACCGCTCGTTTCCACGCCGCCCCATTGCGACACGATCCACTGCGCATGTGACTGGTTGCCCGCGAACGCGATCGAGATCGACCCGCTGCCGGGCGTGGTGCTCATGGCGCGATAGATGGTCATGCGCCGCAGTGGCGCGCTGAGCGGATCGAAAGTGACGGATGCCACCTGCGTCCAGGCAGTCATGCCGCCACCGGTCACGGTCGGTGCCACGCTGGCCCCGTAGGAGCGCTGGCTGAGCACCGCGATCGTCACAAGAGTGTTGGGCGCCGGGCTGATCGACGCGGTCGTGTAGACCGAAGTGTTGGTCGGGTTCGTGCCCGCGGTGAGCAGCGTGTGGGTGATCGGGGGGGCGACCAACCTCGCCTGAATCTCAGCCGCCGGCTGGACGACAGCGGTAGGCGTCCGGTCCTCGACGCACGTGGCCATAGCGGCGATCAAGGCAACGGCCAAGATCCTCGAGACACGGTAGGCTCGGAGCCTGAATCTGGAGTTCACGGCAGCCCTCCGTGCCCGGACAGTCCCAATCCGAGAGCGGGCCCGAGTCGCGCTAGCGCGGCGCCGTTCAGCCTCCCGCGACAGAGATCACGCTCGCAGCGTGACATGAGCTCCCGCGCAGCATAAAGCACGCCACGGCGCAGCCGTCCGTCGCAGGCGGCAGACCTCATGTGGATTCGCTGGAGTGTTTGAGCGCCAAACTGTGCGGCAGAGCGGTGCTGCGCCGCCGCAGCGGAAGGCGCGACGGCGCACCGTCCCGCGACCGCCGCTGGGTGACGATGGTCGGCCGGCTCAAGCCGGGCATCACACTCGCGCAGGCACGGAGCCGCTTCCAGATGTTGACGCGCGATATGCAGGCGGCGCACCCCGAAGAGTGGCTCGAGCGCGGCGACGGCACGCGGCGCGAATTGTTCGTGACCGTGCTCTCCAAGAGTAGCACACGGGTGCATCCGCAATTGCGTGCGCCGGCGTACGCACTGTCCGCGCTGCTGTTCGTGATCGTCGACGTCGTGCTCGTCATCGCCTGCATGAACCTCGCGAGCATTGCTCTTCGCCCGCGCGGTCGCGAGGCGCAACGAGTTCGCCGAGCGCCTGGCGCTGAGGCGGACCGGTGGCGGATCATTCGCCAACTGCTCACCGAGAGCCTGCTGCAGTCGATCGTCGTCGGGGTCGTCGGGATCGTGCTCGCGGTCTGGGCACTCGATGCCCTCACGTCGTTCATGCCGGCCTCGTCCTCCGCAGCCTCGACAGACTGCGCCCCACTCGGCTCGGCTTCGCGTCGGAGAACATGGTGGTCGCACCGATCGCACTGGACGATCGCACGTACGATCGCGGCAGGAGCCAGCGGTTCTATCGAGCGCTGTCCGAACGGGTCGCGCAGCTCCCCGGCGTCCGGGCCGTGAACCTCGTGGACGCGATGCCGGGCGGGTTCATGAGCCACGCGCGTCGCAGCACCGAGATCGCGGGCTACACGTCGAGCTCCGATGAGGATCTCGAGCTCGACGCCAGCATCGTCGGCCCGCGCTTCTTCACCACCATGAAGGTGCCGATCGTGGTGGGCCGGGATTTCACCGAGGCGGATCGCGAGGGCGCGCCGTGCGTCGCAGTCATCAACGTCGCGTTCGCCCAGCGGTTTCTTGGCGGAGCGGAGCGCGCGATCGGCCGGTACCTCACGCGTTTCGATCGCGACCTCAGCCGGACGCAGTGCGCGATCGTCGGCGTCGTGCGCGACGACGCGCTCCAGTCGCTCAATCGCCACGTGCGGCCCTTCTACTCGCAGGCGCTGCAGCAGTCGGAGCTGGAGCGCACGATCCTGGTCCACACCACGGCCAACCCGGCGAGTTTCGTTCCCGTCGTGCGACAGACGATCCGCCAGCTCGATGCGCAGCTGGTCGTGACCGACGTTCAGTCGATCGGAACCTATTTCGCCTCCGGCTCCTATCCATTCCAGCTGCTCGGCATCCTCATGGGTGCCTGTGGGCTCATGGCCCTTCTGCTCGCGACCCGTCGGGATCTACGGCACGATCTCGTATGCGGTAGCGCAGCGGAACCGCGAGGTCGGCATCCGCATGGCGCTGGGCGCCGGGCGCACGAACATCCTGCACTCGCCGCATACTATCTACCCGCGTTACGGGCCACCAGAGTCGATCCGGTCGTGACGCTCCGGAGCGCCTGAGCTGCGGCGCGGAGGACTGGCCTCACCGTCGCTCGATTTCGGCGACCCAGAGATCGCTTTCCCGATCCTCGATCGTGAAGTAGAAGCGACGACCGTCGGTGTCGAAATCCGGGCGATTGGACAGCCGATTCGGATCCGTGAAGCGAATGAGCAGCCGGGGGACGCCACCGGCGGTGGGGATGGACCAGAGGGCCGCGCGGCCCTCGGCGTCGTGACTCTTGAAGTACAGGACTCGCCCGTCGCGCGCCCAGACGACCTTGGCCGCCCGCGCATCGGCCCCTCCCCCGCGCGGCTGGTAGACCACCCGGACACCGCCGGAGTCCGGCGGCAGCACACCGATGTGCCCGGTTTCGAAGGTGCACGCCAGGAACCGACCGTCCGGCGACCACGTCGCGTTCACGCAGCCAGTCGTGCGCCGAATCGGGCGGGACCATCGTCCCGAGCTGTCGCGATGGAGGACATAGGTTCCCCGGGCGTCCGGGTCCTGATGGTCCTGATCGGAGTAGGCAATGCTCCGGCCGTCCGGTGACCAGACGGGATAGCTCTCCTGTGCCGGCGAAGACGTGACCTGCTGGATCGGACCTCCGTCCAGCGGCTTCACTTCGATATCGCGCGTGGGGTTGCGGAACGAATGGTAGGCCACTTCCCGTCCGTCGGGTGACAGATCCCCGGAGAACACATCGAATGGCTCGGCCGTGAGGCGTTCCGGTTGCCCGCCGCCGAGCTGGATACGATAGACGTTCGCGGGGCCGTGGAGGTTGGAATCGTACAACAGCCACCGGCCATCCCGGGAGACGCGGATCGACTCGATGATCTGACTGCCCGCCGTGAGCGGCGTGGCCGGTTCACTCGTGACGGGGCCGCCGGAGGGGATCGGCTGCGACCAGACGTTGGCGCGTGCGGTGTACACCGCGTAGGCCAGCTTGCTGTCGCCGTGCGAGAGCGAGAACGACTGCATGTTGGCGCCCGTGGTGATGCGGACGGCGGCGCCCCGGAGTCTGCCGTCCTCGGCCACAGCCTGGGCATACAGGTCGCGCGGCCCATCCCGATTCGAGACGAAGTACACTTGCGTCCCGTCCGTGGACCACGCCGGGCTCTGGTTCAGCGAGTTCTCGCCGGTGAAGGGGATCGGCGCGCCACCCTCCGACGGGACCAGCATGATGGCGCTCGGCTGGATGTTGCCGAACTTGGGGCCCGGTCGCAGGGAGGGGCTGTTCCCCGCGACGCAGGCCATCCACCGGCCGTTCGGCGACCAGTCGCATCCGCTCGGATCCCGCACCGACGCGATGAAGCGGTGGCGCTCCCCGGCCAGATCGCTCACGAAGACGGAGTCTCCCCGCGCGTACCCGATCCGGGCGCCATCCGGCGTCCATGTGGCGGAGAGGACTTCATTGCTTGCGCCAGCGGGAATCACGCGCCGGGCGGCCCCACCCAGGGCGGGCGCGATCGAGACCCCCCCGTGCGCCAGGAAGAGCAGCTGGCTGCCGTCTGGAGACCAGCGGGGATTGGACTCGACGGCGGTCGTATCATCCGACAACGGGAGCGTCCGGCCTCCACCCACGGCCCGAACGTAGATCCGCATCCGCAACGACGTTCCGGCGGCGTAGGCTACGAGCTTGCCGTCCGGTGAGATGGCGGGGTGAATCTCGAGACCGGGCTCGGGCGTGAGCTGGGCGGAGCGGCCGACGGAGACGGGAGCGGGTTTGGGCTGGTTCGCGAGCAGCACGGTCCCGATGATCACCGCGAGCGCACCGACCGTCGCGCCCAGGGTGAGCTTCCAGTGTCGTGCGGCGATCGGCGGCACCCAGGCCGTCGCGCGAGCCGTGGCACCACTCGGTTGGGCGAACGGAGTCAGGGCCTGCAGGAGCTCTTCGGCGCTCTGCCAGCGATCATCGGCGCGCTTCTCCAGGCACCGCATCACCACTCGCTCGAGCTCGACGGGGATATCGGCCCGGTGCGTGGAGACCGGCTCCGGGGCCTGGGTCACCTGGGCTGACAGCACCTGCTGCAAGGAAGACCCCGTGGGGCAGGATGTGGGGATGCTGGAGCTGCGCCGCAGTCTCGATCTCGCGCCGAAAGCGCGCCGTGGAAACCGAGACGGGCGAGCGCGTGGCTGAGACGAGTGACGGGTTCGGTCACGGCACGGGCGGAGGCATCGCAGCTCGGCCGCGGCTACCCTCGGTGCGCCAGCGCCGACCGGCTTTGACAGCCGACAATGGCGGGGGCTTCGTGAATGAGCGCGTCATTCTCGAGGGCCGTGACCATGAATAATGCAAAGTCCACCCCACGTGGCGACTCCACACGGGCAGGCCCTGGCTCGGCCCTTCCTCCAGATCGCTGCCGCGCACGACCGTCCATCGCGTACGACTCGCGAAGATTCGGCGGCACGCTTCCACCTGATCGTCGAGGTCCGCGAAGCGGACGCGGCGCGCAAGCCAGCCCAAGACCTTCACGAACGTCTTGAGCTTCCAGGAGTAGACGTCCTTGCCGTCTCGTGTGATGTGCCGGCCACAGGCGAGCCGCGCGCCCGGACGGGCGTAGTCCAGGACCGCTGAGTTTCCCGGACGCCCCGACAATGCACACCTTCACCTTGAGGGCCCCGCTGCGCGGCAGTCCGGTCGATTCTACACCCGTTCATCTTCGCAAGCGAAGAGACGGGCGACCAAGCGCCAAAACGCCGACGGGCCGCCCAGCGGGGCGGCCCGTATTCAGCGTCGCTTCGCTTCGCTGATTACTTCTTGTTCACGGCCATTTTCAGCTGCTTCCCGGCTCGGAACGCCGGGGCCACGGTCGCCTTGATCTGAATCTCGGCGCCCGTCTTCGGATTGCGCCCCATGCGAGCCGCGCGCTTGCGGGCCTCGAAATTCCCGAACCCCGTGATCTGCACCTTCGCGCCTTTCTTCAATTCGCCGGCGATAATGCCCTTATCGTCGAACAGGGCCTCGACCGCACGGCCGGCATCGGCTTTGGACATCTTCGTCCGCATCGCCAGCGCCGCAATCAGCTCGGCTTTGTTCACGATTCGACCTCCTCAGTCGAGTGAGTGAGGAAACCCCTTGAGATTTCGGCCCTTTCCCCGGGCACCCCCAGAAAACCCTTGAAATCCCTCGACAATATGGGGTACTCCCCCGGAAATCCGCAAGACATCTACCCTTTCTCCACCCCACCCTCCTAGGAGAATGCGGAATTCGGAATGGGGAATGCGGAATCCCAAGGGTGAGGCACGAGCGTCCATAGCAGGCGGCGGCGCCCCGGCCAATTCCGCGTTCATCACTCCGCATTCCGCATTGTTAGTTTGCCCCCCCATGTTCCACGGCACGCAGCCCGGTTGGATCGAGGTCATTACCGGGGTGATGTTCTCCGGCAAGAGCGAGGAGCTGATCCGGCGCGTCCGCCGGGCGGTCATTGCCCGCAAGCAGGTGCAGGTTTTTAAGTCGCATCTCGACGCCCGCTACGCCGGCCTGTATTCCGTCACCACCCACGACGGGCTGACCGTGGAAGCCGAGCCGATCGACTCGGCCGAGCAGATCGCGCGCGAGGTCCGGAAAGGCACGGAGGTCGTGGCGGTCGACGAAGCGCAGTTTCTGGACGACGGCATCGTGACGGTCGCCGCCAGCCTGGCGGACGGCGGCGTCCGGGTGATCCTCGCCGGCACGGACGTCGATTTTCGGGGCCTGCCCTTCGGCGCGATGCCGACGCTGATGTGCTCGGCTGAAGTGATCGACAAGCTGCACGCGATCTGCGTCGTGTGCGGTGGCCCGGCGACGCGCAACCAGCGCCTCGTCGACGGTCGCCCCGCCCCCTGGAACAGCCCCACCATCATGGTGGGGGGGCGGGAGAGCTACGAGGCCAGATGCCGGCATTGTCACGAGGTGCCGAGGGCGGATGAGGGGCAGGCGGCCCTCCTCTAGATGTTGAACGTCGCGCTCACCGGCAACATCGCCTCCGGCAAGTCCACGGTCGTCGAGCTGTTTCGGCGGTGGGGCGCGACCGTCATCGACGCCGACGCGCTGGTGCGGGAGGTCCAGGCGCCGGGGTCGCCGGTGCTCGCGGCGATCGTCAAGCGGTTCGGACCGACGGTGCTGCAGGCCGACGGCTGCCTCGACCGCGCCGCCCTGCGGGCCAAGGTCATGGACGACGCGGCCGCGCTCGCCAAACTGAACGCGCTGGTGCATCCGGCGGTGCAGCGCCGCCGCGACGCGCTGCTGGATGAAGCGTGGAAACGCGGCGACCGCATCGTGGTGAACGACATTCCGCTGCTCTTCGAGGCGCTGAGTCCCAAGCAATTCGACGTCGTGGTGCTGGTCGATGCGCCCGTCCCGCTGCGCCATGCGCGCCTGCGGGCGATGCGCGGGCTGTCGGCGCACGAAGCCGACCAAATGATCGCCGCCCAGATGCCGGCGGCGCTGAAGCGGAAGGACAGCGACTACGTGATCGACAACGAGGGGGACTTGACGGAGCTCGCGCGCCGCGCGCGCGCCGTGTACGACCAGCTGGAGCGCCGGGCCGGCGCGACACCACGTGCTTGACAACGTTTTTGGCCGCCTCTAGCGTTCCGCCGACCCCGCACGCCCTCGAGAGCGACGCTCGCATGTCCAACATTCCCAAAGACCTGCGCTTTACGACCGAGCACGAATACGTCAAGCCCCTGGAGGCCGGCGTGGTGCAGATCGGCATCACCGATTACGCCCAAGGCGAGCTCGGTGACGTCGTGTTCGTGGAGCTCCCCAAGGCCGGGGCCTCGTTCGACAAAATGCAGGGGTTCGGCACGATCGAAGCGGTGAAGGCCGTTTCCGAATTGTACTGTCCCCTGGCTGGCACCGTGGTCGAGGCCAACGCAGCCCTGGAAGGAGATCCGGCGCTCGTCAACCGCGATCCCTACGGCGCCGGCTGGATGATCAAACTCAAGGTGAAGAACCCGAACGATCTTGATGGTCTCTTGGATGCCGCGGCCTACGGCAAGCACATCGGATCGAAGCAGGCTGATGGCTGATCGCCGATGGCCGACAGCCGACCGCGATGCTCACCCTGACCTTCCACGGCCACGCGTGCTTTGACGCGGCCGGTGACGGGAAACGGATCATCATCGATCCATTTCTCACTGGCAATCCCAAGGCGGACATTCCTGCCGATCGTCTCCCCAAACTCGACGCGATTCTCCTCTCGCACGGTCATGGCGACCACCTGGGCGACGCGATCCCGCTCGCCAAACGGCACCGCGCCACGATCGTCGCCACCTACGAGCTGGCCCAGTTCTGCGGCGCGCGGGGAGCGACGGTCCACGCCATGCATATCGGCGGCAGCCATCGCTTCTCCTTCGGAACCGTCAAGCTCGTTCCCGCGTTTCACGGCGGCGGGGTGGAGGGCGACGACGGATCGCACACGACGAATCCGTGCGGACTGCTGGTCACCCTGGCAGGTACGACGGTCTACCACGCCGGCGATACGGGATTGACCATGGAAATGCAGCTCCTGGCGGGCCAGGTCGACGTGATGTGCGTACCGATCGGCGACAATTACACGATGGGCGTTGCCGACGCGGTCCGCGCCGTGGAGTTCGTCCGGCCGCGCGCCGTCGTTCCGATGCATTACAATACCTGGGACGTGATCGCGGCCGACCCGCAGGAGTTTCGCCGGCTGGTGGCGGATCGCGCGGAGGTCGTGATCCTGAACCCCGGCGAATCGCACACCTTTTCCGGGACTTGAATCGAACGCATGTCCGCCCCTCCCCCCCCCACCCCCCGGCCCCCCCGTTCCCCGGATCTCGTTCATCCTGACGTGTTTCGGCTGCGCCATATCGGGCCGCGTCCGGAAGAACAGCGGGACATGCTGGCGTTCCTGGGCTACGACTCGCTGGACGCGTTCGTCGACGCGGTCGTTCCCGCCGACATCCGCCTCAAGCGCCCGCTGTCGCTGCCGCCCGGACTCGATGAGCGCTCGGTGCTGCAAACCCTGCGTCGCCTCGCCAGCCAGAATCAGCCGTTCCGCTCCTACCTCGGGATGGGCTACTCCGGGTGCTTCACCCCGCAGGTCATCCAGCGCAACGTGCTCGAGAGTCCCGGCTGGTACACCGCCTACACACCCTATCAGGCCGAGATCGCTCAGGGCCGGCTCGAAGCGTTGTTGAATTTCCAGACCGTCGTCAGCGATCTGACCGGGCTGGAGGTGGCCAACGCGTCGCTCCTGGACGAGGCGACCGCGGCGGCCGAAGCGATGCATGTGACCGAAGCCGTGGCCGGCGCAACGGGGCGGCCCGTGTACTGCGTCGACGAGCAGTGTCATCCCCAGACGATCGCGGTTGTGCGCACCCGTGCCGAAGCGCGCGGCATCGAGCTCGTGGTCGGCGATCCGGAGCAATTCCAGTTCGGCGACGGCGTCATCGGCGCGTTGGTGCAGTATCCGAGCACGGATGGGCAGATTCGCGACTTCCGCGGGCTGTGCGAGCGCGCCCACGCGGCCAGCGCCCTGGTCACCGCGGCAACCGATCTGCTCGCCCTGACGCTGCTCGTCCCGCCGGGAGAGTGGGGCGCCGACATCGCCGTCGGCAACAGCCAGCGCTTCGGCGTGCCCATGGGCTACGGGGGCCCCCATGCGGCCTTCTTCGCAACCCGCGACGCCTTCAAGCGTCACCTGCCGGGCCGCATCATCGGAGTCTCCAGAGACCGCGCCGGGCGTCCCGCGCTGCGCATGGCGCTGCAGACCCGGGAACAACACATCCGCCGCGAAAAGGCGACGAGCAACATCTGCACGGCGCAGGTGCTGCTCGCCGTCATGGCGGGGATGTACGCCGTGTATCACGGCCCTGACGGCCTGCGCCACATCGCCGAACGCGTGCACGCCGCCGCGGGGCTGCTCGCCCAGACGCTGCGCCGGATGGGATATCGCGTGGTCCACGCGGCGTTCTTCGACACCATCTGCGTCGAGGTCGAGCCGTGGGCCGTGCCGCGGCTGCTGGACGCGGCCTGGGCGCGGCGCATCAACCTTCGCGCCCTGCCGCCCCATCGCGTCGTCGTGGCCCTGGACGAAACGGTGACGGCCGGCGATCTGGCGGATCTCGTCGCCGTGTTCTCGCTCAACCAGGGGCTGCCGCAGCTGGCGGATCAGGCCGGCACCCGCGCCACGAGCGCCATCCCGGCCGCGCTGCAACGCCGCTCCGGCTACCTCGCGCACCCCGTGTTTCATCGCTACCGCTCCGAAACCGAGATGCTGCGCTACCTCAAACGGCTCGAGGCACGCGATCTCTCGCTCACCGCGGCGATGATTCCGCTCGGCTCCTGTACGCTCAAGCTCAACGCCACGACGGAGATGGTCCCGGTGTCGTGGCGCGAGTTCAACCGGCTGCACCCATTCGCGCCGCTGTCCCAGGCGCAGGGATATCAGATGCTGTTCCGGCAGCTCGAAGAGCAGCTGGCCGAGATCACCGGGTTCGCGGCCGTCTCGCTGCAGCCCAACGCCGGATCGCAGGGGGAATTCGCCGGACTCTTGGTCATCCGCGCCTATCATCGCTCGCGCGGCGACACGAAACGGACCACCTGTCTCATCCCACAGTCGGCGCACGGCACCAACCCCGCCAGCGCCGTGATGGCGGGCATGCAGGTCGTCGTCGTGAAGACCGACGCCAAAGGCAACATCGACGTCGCCGATTTGCGCGCCAAGGCGGAACAGCACGCGGCGACGCTGGCGGCGCTGATGGTGACCTATCCGTCGACCCACGGGGTGTTCGAAGCGACCATTCGCGAGGTGTGTCGCCTCGTCCACGAGCACGGCGGGCAGGTGTACATGGACGGCGCGAACCTGAACGCGCAGGTCGGCGTGTGCCGCCCGGCCGACATCGGCGCCGACGTATGCCACCTCAACCTGCACAAGACCTTCTGCATCCCGCACGGCGGCGGCGGCCCCGGCATGGGCCCGATCGGCGTCGCCCGGCATCTGGCGCCGTTTCTGCCTGATCATCCGGTCGTGCCGCTGTCTCATCCGCAGGCCTGCGGGACGATTGCGGCGGCCCCGTGGGGCAGCGCCGCTATCCTGCCGATCTCCTGGGCCTACATCTCGCTCATGGGCGCGGAAGGGCTGACGGAAGCCACCAAGATCGCGATTCTCAACGCGAACTACGTGGCGCGCCGGCTCGCCGGTCACTACGAGCTGCTGTATTCGGGCGCGCACGGGCTGATCGCCCACGAATGCATCATCGACACGCGGCCGTTCAAGCAGTCGGCCGGCATCGACGTCGAAGACATCGCCAAACGCATCATCGATTACGGCTTCCATCCACCCACCGTCTCGTTCCCGGTGGCGGGCACCCTGATGATCGAGCCGACCGAAAGCGAATCGAAACAGGAGCTGGATCGCTTCTGCGACGCGATGATCGCGATCCGCGACGAGATTCGCGAGATCGAGGACGGCCGCGCCGACCGCGGGAACAATCTCCTCACCAACGCCCCGCACACGCTGGCGGACCTGCTGGCCGACGACTGGGACCGACCCTATTCCCGCGAGCGCGCCGGTTTTCCCTCCGCCGCCACGCGCGAGCACAAGGTCTGGCCGGTGGTGGGGCGCGTGGACGGGGCCTACGGTGATCGCCACCTGGTCTGCGTCTGTCCGCCGCTCGAGGCCTACGCGACGGTCTGAACCGCTACCGGTTGGGCCGGTACCAGTAGCGGTCGGCGAACCGGTCGAAGCGCGCGCCGAAGAGCAGCGCCGGTGCGCGTACCATGAGCCCGAAGAAGTGCCAGTCGCCGTGCTCGTCGAACTTGCGGGTCGAGGCGACGACCTTGTGGTCGCGCAGCCGGCGGAGTCGCTGGCCCCGCCCGCGTCCCAGCCGCCACAGCCGGGAAAGAAACGCGACATCCTCAGCGAGCCGCAGCTCCTGAGGGTACCCGCCGATCGCCACGAAGTCGTCGCGGCGGCAATACACCAGGCCGGTATCGAACCCCGTCGCCCAGATCAACGGCATCATCATCGCGTAGGTGACGGCGAGGCCCACCGACCAGCGCTCGAGCGTGCAGCCCGTCGCCCCGCCGACGACACGCGGGTCTTCGAGGGCCCGCCGCACGGCGGCGAAGGTCTCCGGATGCACCCGCACCGTGTCCGCATCCAGGAACGCGAGAGTCCGGCCCCGGGCGGCGGCGGCGCCGCCGTTGCGGGCCGCGGCGATGCGCCGCTCCGTCACGGGGACCACGCGGGCGCCGCCCTCCCGGGCGACGCGTGCCGTGGCATCGGTGGACTGATTGTCGGCGACGATGACCTCGACGCTCCCCCCGGCGGCCGCATAGCGGGCGCTCGCCCCGGCCAGCGAGGTGAGCAGCCGCGGCAGATAGCGCTCCTCGTTGTACGCGGGGATGACCAGCGAGAGATCGGGCTCGCTCACCCGTCTAGGTTAGAAACTCGACCGGGGCGACGCCAGAGCGCCGGCGGGGACATATTCTCCGGCGGTATGGACTGGTACCTCATCCTCGAGCCCGACGGCCGCTCGGGCGCCCACAACATGGCGATCGACGAGTCGTTGCTGCTCGAGGCCGACCGCACCGGTCACGCCTACCTCCGGTTGTACCGGTTTTCCCCGCCGTGCCTGTCCTTCGGACGCCACGAGCCCGCGCGCGAGCGCTACGACCGCGCCGCCATCGAGCGCCTCGGCCTCGACGTCGTGCGGCGCCCCACCGGCGGCCGCGCGGTCTGGCACGAGCACGAGCTGACCTACGCCGTCGCGGCTCCGATCGCGGCCTTCGGCTCCCTGCGCGAGAGCTATCGATCCATCCACGCCCGGCTGGCCGGCGCCCTGCGGGCGCTCGACATTGCCGCGACCCTGGCGCCGAATCGCGACGGGCACGCCGCGTTCGGCCCGGGCGGCTGCTTCGCGGCACCCGTCGGCGGAGAGGTCGTGGTCCTGGGCAAGAAAGTGGTTGGGTCGGCCCAGGTGCGCCGCGGCACCGCGTTCCTGCAGCACGGATCGGTGCTGCTCGGCGGGTCGCAGGAGGTGATAAACGCCGTCAGCTATCAGCCATCAGCGGTCAGCTCGGCCACCTCAGTGGCACAGGTCCTGGGGCGCCGGACAAGCTTCGCTGAAGTCGCCCAGGCCATCACGGCGACGTGGGACTCGGAATTCACCCCTACCATCCCCTATCGTCCCCCGCCGTCTCCTGCCGCCTATTCCGACCCCAGCTGGACCTGGCGCCGCTAGGAGGCAGGTGGAATCTTTGGGCATGCTCGAGCCCCGGTCTCGCCGTTGCGCAATGATGGCCACGCTCACCCTGGCCCTGGCGGTCAGCGCGTGCTCCCGGCGCGGCGGCTGCCGCGATGAGTATTGCGGGACGCTCGTCTTCGCGGCGGTCGGGAGCGTCACCACCCTGTTGCCGCCGCTCTCCGGCGCGAGCCTGGAGCGGGACGTGTTCGATCAGATTCTCCTGCGGCTGGCGGATTTCAGGGCCGGGGCCAGCACCATCGGGGACTCGGGGTTCGTGCCGCAGCTCGCGCGCAGCTGGGAATGGACCGATCCGCTGACGATCACGTTTCATCTGGACCCCCGCGCGCGCTGGCACGATGGCCCCCCGGTCACCGCCGCGGACGTGCAGTTCACGTTCGAATCGTATACCGATACCGCGCTGGGCGCCGGCGAATCCAAGGCGCTTTCCCGCATCGCTTCGGTGACCGCCGCCGATTCGCTCACGGCGGTGTTTCGGTTCCGCGAGGCGTACCCCGAGGCGTTCTTCGACGCGGCGTTTCACATGCGCATTCTGCCGGCGCACCTGTTGCGCGACGTGCCGCGGAACGCCTGGCAAACCGCCGCGTTCGGCCGCGCGCCGATCGGCAACGGCCCGTACCGGCTGGTCCGATGGGTGCCGAATGAGATCATGGAGCTCGCGGCTGACTCGATGTTCTTCCTGGGGCGCCCACACCTGCGCCGATTGATCTTCCGGTTCGCGTCGGACCTGAACGTCGGCGTGACTCAGGTGGTCGCCGGCGACGCGGATGCGATCGAGGTGCTGGTGGCGCCGCCGAACATCGAGCGCGCGCAGGCGGCCGACCACCTGGCGCTGTATCCGTACGCCGGCACCACGTACACGTTCATGCGCTTCAACCTGCGGGCCAATGGGGACGCGCTGCGTCCGCATCCGCTGTTCGGGGATCCCGACGTGCGGCGCGCGCTCGTGCTGGCGACTGATCGGGAGCGGATGGTGCAAAGCGCGACGGCCGGACGCGCCAAGGTTCCGCCCGGTCCGATGCCGCAGCAATGGAGCTGGCTCTGGGTTCCCGAATTGACGCCGCCACCGTTCGATACCGCCGCGGCCGGACGGCTGTTGACGGCCCGCGGCTGGCGGGATTCCAACGGCGACGGGATCCGCGACCGCGCCGGTCGCCGGCTGAGCTTCCATGTCGCCGTCCCGACGACGAGCGCGTTGCGCAAGCAGTACGCCCGCCTGCTCCAGGAGCAATTCCGGGCGGTGGGCGTCGAGCTCGTCATCGACGAGATGGACAACGCGGCGTTGAGCGACCGGCAGAACGCCGGCAGCTTCGACGCCACGCTGGAATCCTTCCAGACCGACCCGTCGCCGATCGCGTCCGTTCCCGGGATCTGGGGCACGGGCGGCGCGTCGAATTTCGGGCACTACGCCAACGCCGCCGTCGACCGGTCGATGCGAGCGGCGGCCCGGGCCAGCTCCCAGGCCGAGGCACGCACGGCGTGGGTGACGGCGTTCCAGATCATGGCGCAGGACGCGCCGGCCATTCTGCTCTACGCGCTCGATAACGTCGCGGCCGTGAACACCCGCGTCACCGGCGTCGAGATTCGCCCGGATTCCTGGTTGGCGCTGGTGCGGAACTGGCGCATCCCCCCCGACCGCCTCAACGAGCGCGATCGCGTCGGGCGCTAGGTGACGGCCTGGCTGCTGCGGCGGCTCGCGGCCGCGTTCGCCATCGTCTTCACCGTCGTCACGCTCTGTTTCATCGCCATTCATCTGGCCCCGGGAACCCCCTTCCTTCCTGAAGAGGGGCGCACCATCAACCCGGAGGCCGTCGCCCGCCTCCGGCGCGAATACGGGCTGGACCGGCCGCTGCCCCAACAGTACGTCCGCTATCTCGCCGCGCTCGCCCGGGGGAACCTCGGGGAGTCGTTCAGTCAGCGTCGCCCCGTCGCGGACGCGATCGCGAGCGCGCTCCCGAACACCGTCGTGCTCGCCGGCGCCGCGCTCGGGATCGACTTCCTGCTGGGAATCGCCATCGGCGCCTATCAGGCCGCCCGGGCGCGCCGCCGTTCGGACGCCGCCCTGACCAGCGCGTCCCTGTTCGTCCACTCGCTGCCGATCTTCTGGCTGGGCCTCGTGCTGCTGCTGGTGTTCGGGCAGTGGCTACACTGGTTTCCGGTCGGCGGCGTCACCGATCCCGTGATGTACGACTCCCTGTCGCTCTTGGGGAAGCTCTCCGACCGGCTGCGCCATCTCGCCCTGCCCGCCCTGACGCTCGGAATCGTCGGCGCGGCCGGAACGGCGCGATTTCAGCGTGCCGCGCTGCTCGAGGCTCTGAGCGCCGACTACGTTCGCACCGCGCGGGCGAAAGGCTTGCCGGAATCCGCAGTGCTGCTGCGACATGCCTTGCGGGACGCCCTGCTGCCCGTTATCACGCTGCTCGGCCTCGCCCTGCCGTTCCTGCTCACGGGCGCGGTCCTCGTCGAGACCGTGTTCGCCTGGCCCGGCCTCGGCAAGCTCGCCACCGACGCCATCGCGGCGCGCGACTATCCGCTCGTGCTCGCGACGACGCTGCTGGCGAGCGTCGCCGTCGTGATGGGCAGCCTCGTCGCGGACCTGCTCACCGCGCTCGCGGACCCCCGTGTGCGTCTCGTCGCATGACGGCCGCGTTCTGGCTCGCGCTCCTGGTCGCCGTCGGCTGGACCGCCGGCGTCGTCGCCTGGTGCCGCCGGGTGGCGCGGGGGGGAGGCCGCCGCGCCGAGGCATGGCGGCGATTCTTCCGGCATCCCGCCGCGAGCGCCGGCCTCGCGGTGCTCGTGTTCTTCACCACCGTAGCGATCTGCGCGCCGCTGCTCGCGCCGTACCGGCCCTCCCAGCAGCTCGACATCGTCGCGCTGCAAAACCGCCCACCCAGCTGGCTGCACCCGCTGGGGACCGATCTCTACAGCCGCGACATCTGGAGTCGCCTCGCCTTCGGCGCGCAGGTCTCGCTGGGGATCGGGACGCTCGGCATGGCTGTCGCGGTGAGTCTGGGTGGGCTCGTCGGGGCCGCGGCCGGATACTTCCGCGGCTGGATCGACGCCGCCCTGATGCGTCTGGTGGACGTCGGGCTCTCCGTGCCGCGCATCTTCATCGTGTTGCTCGCCGTCGCCCTCTGGGATCGCCTCGGCACCGGCGCTCTGATTCTGCTGCTCGGCTTGACGGGATGGTTCGCCACCAGCCGGCTGATGCGGAGCGAAGTACTCTCCTTGCGGGAACGCCCGTTTGCCGACGCCGCCCGCGCCGCCGGTGCACGGCCATGGCGGATCATCACCCGGCATATTGTGCCCAACGCCGCCGCCCCGTTGATCATCTCCGCCGCGCTGGGGATCGGGCACATGATGCTGCTCGAAGCCGGCCTCTCGTTCCTCGGGGTCGGGGTGGCGCCACCCCAGCCCAGCTGGGGAAACATGATCGCCGACGGCCGGGATCAAATCGTCACCGCGCCCTGGACCTCGCTGTTCCCGGGCCTGGCCATCGCGCTCACCGTCATGGCCTTGAATGCGATCGGCGACGCCTTGCGGGATGCGCTGGATCCTCGGGCCGAAGGGACGCTTCCCACCGGAGCTTGACAGGACCATTACCGGCGCTCGGTGCGGCCCGGCCGCCACAACCGTTGTCGCACGCCCCCGGCAGCGCGTCGCCGCTTCGGCGCGGTTGTACATCCTCCGACCCAGGCTTCACACCGACCCGGTGTCGCGCGTCACCAACACCGGCGCGTCCACTGGCATTCGGGTTGCTTCAGCCCCCCTCGCGCCCAAGACCGCCCCCGCCCCGTGCGGCGAGGCGTACACGTCTCAACAGGAGTCCTGGTATGAGGTTGCACCGCTGCTTCTCCGCCGTGCTCGTCGCTGGGCTTATCGCGGTTGCCGCGGCATCCTGCGGCGACAACCTGCCTACGGCAACGGCGCCGGCAGTAGAGCCGGCTCCGCTGCTCGTCGGCGATCTGCTCGGTGGTCTCGGCCTGTTGCGGTGCACCCCGCTCCCGGCCGCATCCGCATCGAAAGTCATCGGACCGGCAGGCGGCAGCCTGCAGGTCGGTCCACACGTGCTGCGCATCCCCGCGGGAGCGCTCACGCGGTCGGTGACGATCCGGGCCGAGGCACCTTCGGATGTGGTGAACTCGGTGCGGCTCTTCCCCGAAGGCTTGCAGTTCACCAAGGTCGGGGCCTCCCTGACCATGAGCTACGCGAACTGCAATCTGCTCGGGCGCCTGACGCCCAAGCGGATCGCCTATACGACGGAGCGGCTCACCATTCTGTCGTACCTGCTGTCGATCGACAACACCTTGAAGAAGCAGGTCACGGGGCGGCTCGAGCACTTCTCCCGCTACGCGGTGGCCTGGTAGGCGCGTGCGCCCGGCCCCGGCCACGTCGTCGTGTCGTCCGGCGGATCTGCTCCACCAGGCCCGCACCTACGAGCGGTCGGGGTGTGTCTCGGAGGCGATGGAGTACTACGCGGCGGCCATGGCCGAGGCCGAGCGGCATGCGGAATGGGCGGTCCAGGCCGAGGCGTTACGCCGCGTCGCCGTGCTGCACCATCATCGCAGCGAACCGGAGGCCGCCCGCGACGCCGCGCGGCGCAGCTACGACGTCGCCAGCCGAGCCGGGGATGACGTCCTGGCCGGCGAGGCGCTGAACGTCCTCGGGGGATTCGATCTCGAGGGCGGGGACATGCAGGCGGCGGCGCTCACGTTTCAACGCGCGCTCGCGCTCGGCGGCCGCAGTCCGGAGCTCTCGGCGCGGCTGGAGCAGAACCTCGGCATCGTCGCCAACGTGCGCGGCGATCTGGAAGCGGCGCTGGTGCACTACCAACGCTCGCTACACGCCTATCAGGCGTCGGGCAACGAGCCCGGATGCGCCATCGCGTTCCACAACCTGGGCATGATCAGCGCCGACCGCGGCCGCTGGGACGACGCCGACCGCTACTTCGAGCAGAGTCTCGCCATCGCCCGCGCCACCGGTGACCTGCGCCTCCAGGGCCTCTGCCTGTTGAACCACGCCGAGGTGCACGTCGCCCGGCAGCGGTTCGAGCAGGCCATGGGCGGCGCCGAATCGGCCCTCGCCGTGTTCCACCAGCTGGGCACGCTGCTCGACAAGGCGGACGCCTATCGGGTCATCGGCACCGTATACCGGGAGACCGGCCGTCCGGCCCTCGCCGAAGCACGGCTCAAGGCCGCGATCGACCTCGCCACCCGGACCAATTCGGTCCTGAGTGAAGCAGAAGCCTCGCGCGAGCTGGCGCTGCTGTATCAGGTGATGGGGCGCAACCAGGAAGCGCTGGTCCTGCTCAACACCGCGCACCGGTTGTTCCGCCGCATCGACGCGCAGGTCGAGCTGGGCGACGTCTCCGGCCGGATGGCGCGCCTCGAGGAGACCTACCTCGCCCTGGTGCGGGACTGGGGCCAATCGATCGAATCATCCGACAGCTACACGTTCGGCCATTGCGAGCGCGTGGCCAGCTACGCCGTGCAGCTGGCGGCCCAGCTCGGACTCGACGAGCACGCGCGCACCACGATCCGCGTGGGCGCCTACCTGCACGACGTCGGCAAGATCCGGGTCCCGCACGAGATTCTCAACAAACCGGGGCGACTCACGCCCGAAGAGTTCGACGTGATCAAGATGCATCCGATCTGGGGCATCGAGCTGCTCGCGGCAATCGAGTTTCCCTGGGACATCCGGCCGATCATCCGTTGGCACCACGAAAAGCAGGACGGCACCGGATACCCCGACCGGCTGCGGGGCGAGGAGATTCCGGTCGCCGCCCAGATCATCGGCATCGTGGACGTGTACGACGCCCTGACGACGACCCGCAGCTATCGCCCCGCCATGACGCACGAGCAGGCGATGACGGAGCTGCGCCAGTGCCGGCATTGGTGGCGGCCGGAAGTCTACGACGCCTTCGCGCGCACCATCGGCACGACGGCGATCGCGTCGGCCGCGTAGCCCGCTCCCCGCCGTCCCGGCGGCGTTATCTTTTGGCCCGCGATGCCTGATCCACTGCTTCGCGTGCGCGATCTCCGGACGTACTTCGTGACCGACCAGGGCGGCGGCACCGCCCGGGCCGTGGACGGCGTCTCCTTCGACCTCTTGCCCGGCGAGACGCTCGGCTTGGTGGGAGAATCCGGCTGCGGCAAGACGGTCACCTCGCTGTCCATTCTCCGCCTCATCCCCGAGCCTCCCGGGCACGTTCGCCCCGGCAGCGTCATTGAGTTCGAGGGACGCGATCTGCTGACGCTCCCCCCCAGGCAGTTGCGCGCGATCCGCGGCAACCGCATCGCCATGATCTTCCAGGAGCCGATGACGTCGCTGAACCCGGTGCTCACGATCGGCGATCAGGTAGCCGAGGCGGCGATCGTGCATCAACGGCTGACGCGCGCCGCGGCCCGGGCGCGCGCCATCGACATGCTCCGCCAGGTCGGCATCCCCGAGCCGGCGGAACGGGTGGATCACTACCCGCACCAGCTGTCGGGCGGCATGCGGCAACGGGTGATGATCGCGATGGCGCTGATCTGCCGGCCGCAGATCCTGATCGCCGACGAGCCCACGACCGCGCTCGACGTCACCATCCAGGCGCAGATCCTCGAGCTGCTGCGCCGGCTGCAGCAACAGCTGGGGATGGCGGTGCTGCTCATCACGCACGACCTGGGGGTCGTGGCGGGCAGCGCCGATCGGGTAGTCGTGATGTATGCAGGACAGGTGGTCGAGACGGCTCCCACGCGGGCCCTGTTCGCGAGCCCGGGGCACCCCTATACCGAAGGCCTGATGGCGTCGATCCCCCGGCTCGACCGCCCACGCGAGCGGCTGCACAGCATTCCCGGCGCCGTCCCGGCGGCCACGGCGTGGCCGACCGGATGCCGCTTTCATCCCCGCTGTCCCTACGCCTGGGACAAGTGCCGGACCGAAGCGCCGCCGCTGCTCGAGACCGGTCAGTCCGGCCAGCAGGCGCGCTGCTGGCTCGTCACCGAGCCGGCGCGCCGCGCCGCCAGGGTTGCTTCGTGACGGCTCCCCTGGTCCGCGTCGACGACCTGGTGAAGCACTATCCCGGACCCCGCGCCTGGCTCGGCCTGGGGAAGCCACGGGGAACGGTGCGGGCGGTGGACGGGGTGACGTTCGCGATTCCCGCGGCGAAAACGCTCGGCCTCGTCGGAGAATCGGGCTCGGGCAAGACCACCGTAGCGCGCACGCTGCTGCGGCTCACGGAACCGACGGCGGGAACGTTTCGCCTCGGTGACGACGACGTGTTCACGCTCCAGCCCGCCCCCCTGCGGCGGCTGCGGCGCCGCATGCAGATCGTGTTTCAGGATCCGTACAGCTCGCTCAATCCGCGGATGACCGTGCGACAGACGCTGGCGGAGCCGCTCGTGATTCACGAGCTCGTGCCGAAGCCGGAGCGCGACGGCCGCGTGGCCGCCCTGCTGGAGGAGGTGGGCCTCGACCGCGACCTCGCCGACCATTACCCGCACGAGCTGTCCGGCGGCCAGCGGCAGCGCGTCGGCATCGCGCGCGCGCTGTCGGTCGAGCCGCAGTTCCTGGTCTGTGACGAGCCGGTGTCCGCGCTCGACGTCTCGGTGCAGGCGCAGGTCCTGAACCTCCTCGCCGACCTCCAGCGCACGCGCCGCCTCACCTACCTCTTCATCGCCCATGACCTGGCGGTCGTGAAACACATCGCCGACGAGGTGGCCGTCATGTACCTGGGGCGCATCGTGGAACGCGCGCCCGCGACCACCGTGTACCGCGATCCGCGCCATCCCTACACGAAGTCGTTGCTGTCCGCGGTGCCGGTCCCCGACCCGGACGCGCAGCGGCAGCGCATCGTGCTCGAGGGGGACGTCCCATCCCCGGCGCATCCGCCCTCCGGGTGTCCGTTTCACCCCCGCTGTCCGCATCCGATGAAGAACGACCGCTGCCGCACGGAAATCCCCGTGCTGCGCCCGGTCGCGGCGGGACAGGTCGCCGCCTGTCACTTCGCGGAGCACCCGATGCCGTGACGTCAGCCGCTGTGCGCGATCGTCGGCTGCACCCTCAGCATCAGGGTTTCCCCCAACACGCCCAGCGCCCATCCCGCGATCACCAGCCACGCCCCGACCCGCAGGTCGGTCCGCAGCTCCACGGCATAGGCGATCATGGGAACTCCCGCGCACAGCAGCAGCAACAACGGGACGCGGGTCGCCTTGGTCCCCCGCCCTTGCTGCCAGATCAGCAGCACGCCGGTCACGACGAGCGCGGCCGCCACGGAGATCAGACCCGGCCAGTCGGAGTTCTTGGTGAGCGCGTACGCCAGGTAGCCGCCCGCCAATCCGAAATACACCACGCGCAGGATCGCATGCAGGGCGCGACCGTTACGCTCGTGAAACGCGGCCAGTGGCGGGATGAGAGTGTGCAGCACGTAGGCGACGGCCGCCGCCACCGGGAGCCCGAGAAACAGGATGCCCGGGAGGGTGCCCCACACGCCGCTGATCGGCCGCACGTCGCAGCTGTACGGCAGGCACAGCCCCACCCCGAGCAGCAGCGCGGCGAGTTTCTTGAGCATGGTCGGTTGTCCGTTCTAGGGTTGCAGGCCGCCCAGCACCGCCTGGAGCTCGCGCAGGACCTCGCCGAGCCGGTTGATCTCTTCCCCATACCGCGCCCAGTCGCCGGCGCGCTGCGCCGTCAGCGCGCGTTGATACAGCTCCCGCGCGCGGCGCGCGAGATCGAGGGTCCTCGTCTCTCCCCGGCTCGCCGCAGCCGAGGGCTCAGCCGCCGCGGCGGCGGGCGCGATCCCTCCGAAGAGCCGCCCCAGACCGGCCTCGAGCGTCTCCTCCATCGCCACGCCGTTCTGGTACACGACGACCACGCGCTTCAACTCCGGAATGGTCCCTCCCTCCGCGCGCAGGTAGATCGGCTGGACGTAGATGATCGACTCCTCGATCGGGATCACCAGCAAGTTGCCGCGCAACACCTGCGAGCCGCGCTGGTCCCACAACGACAGCTGGCGCGAGATCTCGGGATCCTGATTGATCCGGTTCACGATCTGTGACGGGCCGAACACCAGACTCTGCTTGGGGAAGCGGTAGACCACCAGCTGGCCGTACTGCTCCCCGTCATTCCGCGCCACCATCCAGGCCGCCAGGTTGTCTTTGCCGCGCGGCGTGAACGGCGCCATGAAGATGAATTCCGATTGCTGCTCCCCGGGCAACCGCATCACCATGTGGCGCAGGAACGGGTCTCGCTGCTCGCCCATGCTCGACAGCTCTGGCCGTTGCCACTGGTCCTCGCGGTGGTAGAAGATCTCCGGCTCGGCCATGTGATAGGTGGCGTACATCTCCGTTTGCGCCCGGAACAGGTCTTCGGGGTAGCGCAGGTGGATCCGCAGGTCCGCCGGCATCGCGTCGAGCGGCCGGAAGATCCCGGGGAATGCCCCGGTCAGACTGCGGGCGAGCGGGTCGACCGGATCGGCGAGATACGCCGTGACACTGCCCTCGAACGCGTCGATCACGACCTTCACGCTGTTGCGCTGATAGTTCTTGCCATCGGCGAGCCGCTGGGCGTAGGGATAGCGGGTCGTGGCGGTGTAAGCGTCGAGGATCCACTGAAGCCGCCCCGAGTCGTCCACGACGAGATAGGGATCGCTGTCAAACAGCAGAAACGGGAGCGCCGTGCGGGCGCGCAGGTGGATGTTGCGGATGAACAGGGCCCGGCTGTCGTTGGTGATGTCGCTCGACAGCAGCACCTTGAGGGAGCGGAAGTACGCGGCGAGCGCCAGCCGGCGCGCGAATGAGCCGACGCGAACCCCACCGGTCCCCTCGTAGGACGCGAAGATGTTCTCATCGCCCGACGGGTAGTCGAACTCCCGCTGGCGGGTCCGCGCGAACACCCACGAATCGGTGAGCTCCCCGAAAAAAATCTCCGGGCGCGTCACCGTCAGCGACACGCTCGACGCGGGTGGCAGGTCTTTGACGAACAGGACCGGCAGTCCTTCCGGCGTCACTTCGTTGACCGGACCGAGAGTGAGCCCCATCCCGTGCGTGAAGGTGAGCCGCTCGTTGATGAAGGTCCGGGTCGGGAGCGACGCCGAGTTCAGCTCGCGGGCCGAGAGCAGCACCTGGCGGTAGCGCCCGTCGATTCGGTACCGATCGTCGTCGACGGAGACGAAATCGTAGTAGGTGCGAATCTCCTGCAGCTGGCCGAAGGTCTGGAGCAGTGGCTCGCGGTCCCACAATCGGACGTTCTCGATGGTGGGCCGGTTGGCATCGATGTCCCGCGCGGTGAGCCGGGCCTCTCCGGTCAGATCGCGCGTCACCACGCGGTCCAGGCCCCAGGCCTGTCGCGTCGCCAGGATGTGCGAGGCGAGCTGGGGCGTTTCCTTGACCAGTTCGTTCGGCGCCACGACCAGGCGCTGGATGGCCAACGGATACAGCCCGACGGCGAGCAGCGATACACCGCCGTACAGCGCGATCGCGAGCAGCGTGTACCGCGCCAGCCGCTGGGTGCGGGCCCCCCACAACACGAGCGCCGCTCCCGCCACCGCCGCCGCGCCGACGATCCACAAGCCGATGAGCTTGGCGTGGAGGTCCGCAAAGCTCGCCCCCAGGAGCGGGCCGGTGGTGGAGTACAGCAGCCCCGGACGCCGGACGAAGTACACGCGGAGGGCGGCGAGGAGAAACAGGAACGCGATCAGCGCCGCCAGGTGCATTCGGGCGGAGGGCTCGACCGTCACGCGCTTCCCGACGGCCACGACATCCCCGCGCACCACGTACAGCACGATCACCGCCACCAGCGCGAGCGAGGTGAGCACCGTGAGGAAGGCGACCACGCTCCCCAGGATCGGGACCGTGAACACATAGTAGCCGACGTCGCGCCCGAACACCGGATCGGTCGCGCCGAACGGCGCGCGATGCAGGAATTGCAGCACCCCGAGCCAGCGGCCCATCGCCACCAGGCCGAAGAGCACCGACACGCCCAGCGCCAGGGGCATCGCCAGGCGACGCAGCAGCTGCGTCACGTCCACGCCGGGGGCTTCGCTCACGAACCGCACGATGAGCGGCTCCGGCACGACGCCGCGCTGGGCCAGGCGCAGATTCGCATAGAGAAACGCGAACGCGATAGCGGTGACTGCGACACCCAGGATCCCCTGGGCCAAGAGCCGGGTCGCCAACACGCGCTCGTATCCCAGGGACGTGAACCAGGGCCACTCGGCCGCGAGCCGGACCAGGGAGGGCAGGAGCAACAGCACGGCGACGATGGCGAGCACCACGCGGCCGGAACGCCGTGCCCGGGCGGGCCGCAGCCGGAGCGTCGGGGGGGTGGCGGTCATACGGTCAAGCTAACCGGCTCGCGCCGAGTCGCGAGCCTCGCGCGAGGTCAGGTCACGCCCCCCATCAGTTTCTTCACCGGCCGAACCAGCACGAACATGATCGCGGCGGCGATCAGACACACGGCCGCGACAGCGCCGAACAACTGCGCCAGCGGCATGGTGCTGAAGAACCCGGCCGTCCAGCCGGCGAGCTTGTTGCCGAGGGCGTTGGACAGGAAGAACACGCCCATCATGAGGCTGACGATCCGCGTCGGCGCCAGCTTGGTCACCGCCGACAACCCGACCGGACTGAGGCTCAATTCACCCCACTCCTCGATGAAGTACGCGCCGACGAGCCACCAGGGACTCACCTTGATCCCGGAACCGCTCTGGGCCATGGCGCCGGCCGGGACGAGCAGCAGGAACGCGAGACCGGCGAACAGCAGGGCGAGCGCGAATTTGGCCGGCACCGAGGGCTGGCGCGGGCCGAGCTTGAACCACACCCAGGCGATGACCGGGGCCAGCAGGATGACGAACAGCGCCTGCACCGACACGTACCACGAGGACGGGAAGGCGAAGCCGAACACCACGTTGTTGGTGTGGCGATCGCCGAACAGGTTCAGGGTCGAGCCGGCCTGCTCGTAGGCGCCCCAGAAGATCGCGGCGAACACGAACAGCACGAAGATGACCGTGATGCGCTTCCACTCATCCGCCGTGAACCCGGCGCCGCCGCCGATCGACACCGCCGCCGGCTTCGGCCGCGCGGCGAGACGTTCCAGTCCCGGCGCGAGATGCCGCTTCCCGAGGACGTATTGCAGGAGCCCCAGCACCATCCCGACGCCGGCCACCGCGAAGCCCAGGTGCCAGTCGACCGTTTGAGCCAGCCCGCCCGCGATGATCGGACCGATGAACGCCCCGAGATTGATCCCCATGTAGAACACGGAGAAGCCGGCGTCCCGTCGGGCATCCCCCGCTTCGTAGAGCGAGCCGACGATGGTCGAGACGTTCGGCTTCAACAGGCCGGTGCCGATCACGATGAGCACCAACCCCGCGTAGAACGTCGACAGGGACTTGAAGGCCAGGGTGAAGTGACCAAGCGCGATGATCGTGCCACCCAGGAGGACGCTGCGATACTGTCCCAGGAAGCGGTCGGCGATCAACCCGCCCAGGATCGGCGTCAGCCACACGCTGCCGACGTAGTTGCCGTACACCGACGCCGCCTGCCGGTCGTCGAACCCGAGGCCGCCGTTCGCGACGGAAGCGGTCATGTACAGAATGAGGAACGCCCGCATCCCGTAATAGCTGAACCGCTCCCACATCTCGGTGAAGAAGAGCGTCGACAGCCCGCGGGGGTGACCGAACCAGGTGGTCATCGACGCCGTCTCCGCCGGGCGAGAATGTCGGCCAATGCCACCCGATCGATCGTTCCGTCCGCGCGCACGCGCACGTCGTAGTTCTCCCAGTACATGAAATTCTCGAGCGCCTGCAGGAACTTCGCGTTGGCCGTTCCCTGCGGCGCGTCCAGCCATTTTTCCCGCTGATTCACCGGCTCGGCGAGGAGAATCGGCTCCAGCTGGCGCACGACGTCGGCCGTGATCGGCACGAGATCGTCGGGCCGGCTCTGAAAGAAGTACAGCTGGTGCAGCCGGTACAGGCGCTGCAGCTCGCGGATCGGATTGGTGTCGTCATAGACGCGGATGTCGATGTAGCGGTCGTTGGCGCCCAGGTAGCCCCCGTTGGCCCGCACCACGAGCAGCGCCGCCGATTCCATGCCGCGTTTGTCGCCGCCGCCCGCCTGGCCCGCCACCAGCGCGGCCAGCAGCCGATCGGCCAGCGATCCGGTCGCGCGGACGAACGTGTCCGCCATGTTCTTCACGGTCTGGTCCGAGACCATGATGTTGGCCTGCACGGCGAACTGCCGGCCGACGATCAGCGCGTCCGCACCGCCCACCACCACGCCGCCGTCCGCCCCGAGCGTCAGCCCGCCGGCCCAGTCGAAACACGAATCGCCCGTCCAGCTCGCGGCGTTGCCGTGCGCGTCGATCATGCCGACCTGCCGCTGCGCCAGCCGCGTGTCGGACCGCATGATGATGCGCATCGCCTCGGGCGCCGTGGCCCCCATCGCCATGAGCCGCAGCCCGTCGTCGCCGTAGGCGGTGTTGGCCAGCGACTGCGTGGCGACGGCGCCCACCCCGGCCCGGGCCCAGGGCACGATGCCCCCGACGTTGGGAAACTTCGATTGCACCGCGATCCCCAGATCGCCGCTGGCGGAGTCGAAGGCGACGATGCTGTAGGTATGGGCGCGCTTGGCGAAGTCGGGTGGCGCCGCCATCGGCTGCTGCAGGGCGACGATCAGGGCCAGCATCGGTTCACTCCTTCTTGCCCAGCTTTTTCTTCAGGAGATCGAGCTGCTCGTCCGCGGCCCGCTCCCGCGCCATGCGATCCATGTCCGCCTTGAGCAGCTCCTCCTGTAGGTCGACGCCGGGCCGCGCCCCGCCCGCGGCCTGCACCTCGCGCCAGGCCCGTTCAGTGCTCGCCTCCGCGGTCCCGCCCCCCCCCCCTCCCCGCGAGGATTCCGCCGACTTGAGCTGCGCGTGCATTTCCCCGAGGTCGCGCTCGGCGAGCGCCAGCTCCTCGCGCTGCGCCGCGAGCTTGCGCTCCAGCACGGCCACGCGTTCGCCGTGCCGAGCGGTGAACCGCTCCGCGATCTGCACCGTCTCCTGGTCCTGAATCTCGGCCGCCAGGCGCCCGCGTCGCTCGGCGTCCGCCAGGCGCTGCCGCTCGGCGCCCAGCGCGCCCTCGGTCCGCGTCAGCGCCGCGCGCATCTCGTCCACAGCCACCTTGGCGTCCACCACCGCCTCGCGCATCTGTCGCGTCAGCTCCCGTAAGTCACCGGGCGTCGCCGACGCGAGCGCGTCCCGTAAGGCGTCTCGCAAGCGCTCGAACACGAGAGCTCAGCTCTTCCGGGTCGTCTTGGCGAAAAACGTCGACAGCACGGTCTCGACCGCGCGCGACCCGCATTTGGGACACGCCGGCCGCTTGCGGCCGTGCTCGCTGATCGGCATAGCGTGGCTGAAGGACCGACGGCATTGCGTGCAGCGGAACTCGTATATAGGCATGGCGTAGTCTACGCTATTCCGGGCCGCGGAGCAGGTCAAGTTGACGCGCGTCCGCTCCCCCGCAGATTGAGACCAACATGAACGCGACTCGACGCCCCGCCATGCTCGCGTTTCACCGGTGAAAGTCCTCCTTCTCGTCCCCCTGCTGCTCCCCGCGTGCCTGGCCGCGCAGGCCTCCGCCATCGTGCACGGAGCGGTGTTGGATTCCACCGGCGCCGCGCTGCCCCGCGCGGTGGTGCGCGCCGTCGCGCGCGAACCCTCGCGACGCGTGATCGCCACGACGGTCACCGACGCTGGCGGCCGGTACCGCTTCGCCGCCCTGCCTGCCGGCCCGCTGGCCCTCGAGGCCGCCGCGATCGGCTACCGTTCGGCCCTGGATACGCTGCGGCTGTCGCCCGGCGACTCCGTCCGCATGGATTTCCACCTCGTCGCGCAACCGATCCTCCTCCTCCCGACCATCGTCACCGCCGCGAAGCGGTCGCAGCTCCTGGATCAGACCATCACCAGCGTCGCCCTGCTCGATCAGCAGCAGATCGCCCAGTATGCGGTCAACACGATCGACGAGGTCGTAGACCGCGCGCCGGGCGTGCAGCTCATCAGCGGTCAGTTGAACATTCGCGGCTCGTCCGGCTTCGCCGAGGGTCTGGGGAGCCGCGTCCTGCTGCTCGTGGACGGCGTGCCCGCCAATCAGGGCGACCGCGGCGGCATCAACTGGGATGTGATCCCGGTGGATCGGGTCGAGCGCGTAGAAGTGGTCAAAGGCGCGGGGTCGGCGTTGTACGGCTCGTCCGCGTTCGGCGGAGTCGTCAACCTGATCACCCGCGAGCTGCCCGAAGGGTGGCACGGACGCGTGCGCGTCACCGCCGGGACGTTCGCCAACCCTCCGCGCGACGTGTGGCGGTTCCGGGACTTCACCGGCATCCAGGATGGGATCGACATCGCCGCCTCCTACGGCCGCGACGCGGTCCGCGGCGGCTTCTCCGCCGGGGCGCGGCACTCCGACGGCTACCGCCAGCAGGACCGGTCGGACCACTGGCAGGTCACCGGCAAGAGCGACTGGCGACCGGAGGCCGCCACGCGGGTCAGCGTGTCCGGAGCCTGGGCCAGCGATCAGTACGGAGTGCCCGAGCCGTGGTGCGTCGCCGGCGGCTGCAACGATCGCGGCCAGGCGATCCAGCCGTTCCGCAGCGACACGGCGAACCTCGGGAATCGCACCCGCTCCGACAAGGGATATCTGACTGGCATCATCACCCGCACGCCATCGGCGAGCGTCACGTGGCTGGCCCGGGCCAGCTGGATGCGCACCCACTTCACGAATTTCTACCCCAAGCGGCAGCCGCCGCGCAGCCCGTCGGATTACTCCATCGCCAGCCGCTATGGCCTGGAAGGGCGCCTGGTGACGCAGCGCGATTCCACCCGCACCGTCACGGCGGGCGTCGAGGGAACGATCGCCGAGGTCTGGAGCAACATCTTCTCCGGCGACACCGCCGGCGGGACCGGCCGGCATACCCAGGGCGAGTACGCGGCTTACGCCGAGGCGGAACAGTCCTTCGGCCCGACTCGCGTCACCATCGGCGCCCGCAGCGACTTCCTCGTCGTGGACGGCGGCGGCGTCACGGCGTTCGTGAGCCCGCGCTTCGGAATCGCCTGGCCCACGTCCACGGGAAGCTGGCGCGCGTCGGTGGGACGCGCGTTCCGGGCCGGCAGTCTCGCCGAGCGCTTCGTCACCACGTACGTGTTCTCGTTCCCCGTCATCCCGAACCCCGCCCTCACCTCAGAGGAGGGCTGGTCCAGTGAGCTGGGCCGCTCCTGGACCGGCACGGCATGGCTGCGCGGGGATGCGGCGCTGTTCTGGACCGAAGCGCGCCGGCTCATCGAGCCGGTCTACACGCCGCAGGGCGAGATCCAGTTTCAGAACCTCCAGCGAGCCCGACTGCTCGGTCTCGACCTGTCGGCGACCGCGACGCCCTTCACGTCCCGGCTCTCCACCAGCATCGCCTATCAGTACCTCCATGCGCGGCAGCTGCGCACGGCCACCACCCAGCCCCAGCCGCTGTTGTTCCGGCCGCGTCACCTGGTCACGATCTCGGCCGGGTACACGGTCCACGCCATCCGGATCGGCGCCGATTTTCGTTATTCCAGCCGCTACGAGCGGGAATACCCGATCTACACGGGGGACCGGCTCTACGAGATGCGGGTCCTGGACCTGCGGGCGGGCTGGACGGCAGGCCCCGTGGACATCCGGCTGACCGTCGGCAACGTGTTCAACTACATCTACAATCTGGCTCCGCGCACGCTCGAGCCCGTGCGCACCGTGACGCTCGTGGCCACCTTCACCCGCTAGATTGGACGCATGACGTTCCGCCGGTCTGGTGCACTCCTGGCGTTGCTCCTGGCGGCCTGCCGGGTCGATCCCAGCCGGTCTCCCGTGTGCGGCCTGCAGATGCTCGCCGGCCCGCGGTTGATCCAGGAGCAGCTGAGCAACGCCCGCGCCCTGCTCACTGCGGCCCCCCGCGGGCTCTCCGACGTATTGCCCGCCCGGGTGGCGGGCCGGTCCGACACCGCGCGCGCCGTGCGCGGCGTATCGCAGGACCAGCTCGCGCTGATCTTCGAAGGCCCCTACTTCCCCACCGTGGTCAACGACTCCAGCGCGTACGGCCTGCTGGTGGTCGACGATTCGAGCGACCGCGTGGTCGGGCTGCTGGTCTATGAGAGCGCCCGCCCGCCCAAGGATTACCCGACGATCGGGCTCGTCGTCCATGACCCCGCGACCGTCCCCCTGTACGGCGTGCGCCTCAACTGGGCGAGCGTTTCCAATCCCCGCTGCCCGTTGCTCGGCGCACCGACCTCATGAGCCGCTGGGTCGCCGTATCCGCGCCGCGCCGCACCGATCTCGGCCGCGAGCGCGTAGCCCTCAATTCGAGCTACGTCCGGGCGCTGATCGGCGCCGGTCTCACGCCGCTCGTCGTCCCGCCGCTGATCGACCCCGGCCGCGCTGGCGACGCCCTCGACGGCGCCGCCGGACTCGTCCTGACGGGAGGGGAGGACGTGCACCCCTCGAGCTACGGCGAGCGGCCGCACCCCAAGCTCGAGGAAACGGACCAAGCGCGCGACGCCGTCGAGCTGGCGTTGTACCGTTCCGCGCGGGAGCGCGGGCTTCCCGTCCTCGCGATTTGCCGCGGCATCCAGGTGGTGAACGTCGCGATGGGCGGCACCCTGTACCAGGACCTGCCCAGCGAGCACCCGTCCGCGGTCGACCACGTCGACTCCAAGAGTCGACACGCGCTGCGCGTGGAGCCCGGTTCGCGCCTGCACCAGGCCGTCGGCGCGCCGGCGAGCGTGAACAGCCGGCACCATCAGGCGGTGAAGCAGCTGGCGGACGGGTTGCGGGCCGTGGCGTGGGCCGAGGACGGCATCATCGAGGGCGCCGAGCCGGCGAATGGCGATGGGGCGTGGTTGCTCGCCGTCCAATGGCATCCGGAGGACGACGTCGAGGAGGGGTTGTTCCGGGCCTTTGCGCGGGCGGTGCGGCCCGCCTGACTCCCCCCTACACCGCGCGCAGCAGCCGGTCCTCGGTGGCCGAGTTCGGGAACAGCAGGCGATCCGACAACCGATTCAGCGCGTGGCGCAGCGCCGGGAACCGCTCCGCGGCCGCCCGGTAGATTTCCGCTACGCCATACCGCTCGGCCAGCGAGTGCTGGGCGGCCGCCCCAAACCCGCTGCGTCCGAGCGCGTCATAGTAGGGGAGATCCGGACCGCCGCGGCGGCGCCGTCGCACGGCGATGAAATCGGGAAACAACCCCGCCAGCCACAGGCTGTAGTTGCCCAGGTGCACCTGCAGGTGGAATCGCCGCTCCGCCGTCCCCGCCTCGCGGGCCAAATCGTTCACTATTTCCGCGAGATAGTGGTAGGTTTGGTCATCGACCGCCCGCGGCCGCGTGCTCCGGTCGGACCGGCCGAACTCCAGTACCAGAGCCGCGAGGTAGTCGGCCAGGGGCCGGTCGTCGATGCCGGCCGCGAGCAACGCGTGCCGCACGGCGACGTAGGCAAACAGCGACGCCGACGGCACAGCCAGGGACCGAATCGCGAGCAAGGCATCCAGCAGCCCGGGTTCGTCCAGCAGCGCGTCGGGACCTTCCCGGGCGAGTCGCCGCTCGGCGCGCGCGCGCGCGGCGTGATCCCGGCGCCCCAGGGCGACGAGCACCAAACGGCAATCGGTCCCGCGTAAGCGGGCACGAACGTTCGCGAGGATCATGCGGCGCGATTCATCGACTTCTACACCTCCGACCCGTTCCGAGCCACCCGACGTACTGGGCCGACTCACCGACCTGTCGCGCGAGCTGGCCGGCGCCTACCGGCCTGCCACCGTGGTCGACCGGCTCGCGGCGGCCCTCACCGAGCTCCTGGCCCCCGACCGCCTCACCATCGTCACCCTGGACGTCGAGACCAACCGGTTGCAGGTCGCGTACCACCGCGGTGGTGAGCGACCCCACATCGACGATCCGCTGCTCCAGCTGCCGCTGCGCCGGGGACCGACGGTGTTCACTCGTCACGTCCTGGAGCAGGCCGGGCGCCACAGCGCCGGCGTGATCCAGGACGTGGCCGCGTCGATGGGCGCTCCCATCGTCGCCATCGGGCGCAACATCGGCGTGGTGACGGTCGCGTCGCAGCATCCCGACGCCTACGGGCCGAGCGACCTGGCGGTGCTGACCGCCGTCGTCGCCCAGGCCGCGATCGCGCTCGAGAACGCCCGCCTGCTGCAGCTCCTGTCGTCCGGGAAGCGGCAATGGGAGTCGACGGTCGATGCCATCAATCAGGCGATTTGCATCATCGACGATCAGGGAGTCGTGCGCCGCGCCAACCGGGTGTTCGCAGACCTGGTCGAGCTGCAGGTGACGGCGATCCCCGGCCGGCCGTGGATCAGCCTGCTGCCTCCGGCCTGGGCGTCCGTGGTGTCGCAGGCGCTGGCCGAGCCGGGCGCGCACGAGATTCGCACGGGGGACCGCGTCTACACGGTCAACGTGGTGCGCATGGAAGGCAGCGAAGACGAAGCGGCGGTGTTGTCGTTCGAGGACCATACCGAGAAGCGGCGGCTCCAGGACCAGTTGATACAGTCTGAGAAAATGTCGGCGATTGGTCAACTGATCGCCGGCATCGCGCACGAT
>Ga0187892_10001924_pt1 | contig 44669 bp, 37 predicted proteins | sample MA1701073metaG_FD_139345 | JGI IMG/M metagenome (GOLD analysis project Ga0187892, IMG submission 139345) | Bio-ooze microbial communities from a basaltic lava cave in the Kipuka Kanohina Cave System on the Island of Hawaii, USA - MA170107-3 metaG ... | reverse complement strand
CTACTTTTTTCATCGAACACATCATAATATGCACCACTTACAACCAAGGGGAAGCCATCATCCGAGGCCATCTTTTGCCTCGGCAACGCCGAAGTCTGTCCACCCATAACTGAGGCATTACCAAATACTGATTTGATTTGCAAAAGTCACATTTTTTTGTAACCTTTTCACCGCATCACAGTCTTTATATATGAACCGACAAATAACGAAAAGGCGAAACGCGGGTGAATGAGCTGGCAGACAATCTGGTCATGTTGAAAGTTCGCGACGGCGAAGTGGGCAAGCTCGGCATTTTGTTCGAGCGCCATCACGTTTCGCTGTACAACTATTTTTTGCGGCAAACCGGCCGGCGCGATGCCAGCGAGGATTTGGTGCAGGAAGTTTTCATGCGGATGCTGAAGTACCGCCAAGGCTATCGCGGTGAAAGCCAGTTCACGGTGTGGATGTATCGCATCGCCCGCAACTCGTGGGTGGATTATTTCAAGAAAGCAAAGCGCGAGCTGCCGTGGGACGAGGGGATGGAAGAACCGGTCAGCGACGAGGCTACGCCGAGCGAAAATTTTGAAGAAAATCAAAAGCTGGCGCAGCTCCGCGCCGCGCTGGCGAAATTGGCGCCGGAAAAACGCGAGGTGTTGGTGCTCAGCCGGTATCAAAATATGAAATACGAGGAAATCGCCGAATTGCTCGGCTGCGCGGTGGGAACGGTGAAAGCGCGCGTCCATCGCGCCATTAAAGATTTGAAAGAAATTTATTTTGAACTTTCACACGAGAAAGCGTTATGACTTGCCAACAAGCAACAGAACTGTTTCCCGATCATTTGTTGGGCCGCTTGCACGACGCCGCCAAACCCGAGCTCCAAGCCCATCTCGGCAACTGCGCGTCATGTCGCGAAGAAGTCGAAAGCCTGGTCGCGCTGTGGACCAAACTGGGCGCTTTGCCGAAGGAACAGCCGAGCGCGGCCATGCGGCCGCGCTTTTACGCGATGCTCGAGGCTTATCAACAAGGCTTGCAGCATTCGCCATCCGCGCCGCGCCTGCGCGAGGTGGTGGATGGCTGGCTCGCGCGTTGGTGGCCGAAACAACCGGCGTTTCAATTCGCCTTTGCCGTGGTCTTTTTGATCGCGGGGTTTTTCATCGGCAATCGCTTCCGGACGCCGGCGCACGACGACAGCGAAATTGTCACGCTGCGCAGCGAGCTTCGCAGCATGCGCGAGCTGATGACGCTAACGCTTTTGCGCCAGGACTCGCCGAGCGAGCGCTTGCAAGGCGTAAGCTGGGTGCAAAACATGGCGAATCCGGATCGCGAGCTTTTGTCGGCGCTGCTGCATCGTTTGGATTACGATCCGAATATCAACGTCCGCCTGGCCGCCGTCGATGCCTTGTATCTGTTTATCGATCAACCTTTGATTCGGCAGGGTTTGATTCAATCTTTATCCCGGCAAACCTCGCCTTTGGTGCAAATCGCTTTGATCGACTTGATTGTGGAGATGCGCGAAAAGCAGGCGGCGGCGGCGCTCAAACAACTGCTCATGAATGAAAAAGTCAACGCCGACGTCAAGCAGCGCGCCGAGTGGGGTATCCAGCAATTACTTTAAGTCTGTGAAAGGAATCGCGTATGAAACACGCTCATTTGACACCGCTTTTTTGCCTGCTGACTTTTGTTGCCCATGCCCAAAGCTTGAAAGTCGAAAAGAAGGAAGAAATTCGGCAAAGGATTCAATTTTCAAATCCCGCCGGCGCAAAGGCAGTGGAAGTGGACAACCTCAACGGCTCGATCATTGTCACCGGTTACGATGGCCATGAAGTGCAGCTTGTGGCCCGCAAAACGATTTATGCGCGCTCGCCGGAAAAAGTTCAGGAGGCTGAACAAAACGTTAAACTTGACATAAGCGAAAAGAATAATTCAATCCGGCTTTATGTTGACGGCCCTTTTCGCTGCGAAAATTGCCGCGGCCAACGCTATTCGGGTTACGAAGTGCATTTCGACTTCGAGCTGAAAATTCCGCGCGAGGCCGATTTTTATCTCAAGACCGTCAATGATGGCGACATCAAAATAACGGAGGTTGCAGGCGAATACGACGTGAAAAACGTCAACGGTGGCATCGAGATGAATGAAATTTCCGGCGCCGGACGCGTTTATGCGCTGAACGAGGACGTCAAAATCTCATTCAAAAAGAATCCCGCGGCTGAATCGTATTTTGGCTCGCTTAATGGCGATGTGGAAATTTCGTTCCGGCCCAATCTCGCCGCCGATCTCCGTTTCAAGACGTTCAACGGCGAGGTGTTTACGGATTTTCCGGTGACGTATCTGGCCAACGCTACACCGATTCACGAGCGCCGCAAGGGGAAAAATGTTTATCGCTATGATCGCGCCTCCAAAGTGCGCGTCGGCAGCGGCGGGCCGGAGCTTGAATTTGACGCGTTCAACGGTGATATTCGGATTCTCAAGCGGGAGCAATAAATGTAAGTTGTAAAGAGTAAAACTTAAATCGTAAAACTTGAGGTTTGAAAAATGAAAAGAAAGTTTCTCATATTGATCGCCATGACTTTATTGGCCGGTTCGGCTTACAGCCAGGAACCGCCGTCTGACCGTTTGGCGGTTGCCTTTAGCGATCCCGCCAGGCCGGGGCTGCTGAAAGCGAGTTTGATGAATGGCGGCATGACGATCAAAGCTTACGACGGCAAAGAGGTGATCATCGAAGCGCGCATTCGTCCGGAGAAGCCTTCGGCGCGTGAACGCTCGGGCAAAAAAACAACCGGGCTGCGCCGGCTTGAAATCACCTCGACCGGCTTGTCGGTTGAAGAAGAAGACAACGTGATGCGTGTCGGCGCGGAGACGATGAATCGGACGGTCGATTTGACGATTCAAGTACCGAAGAAAATTTCTTTGAAGCTGGGCTGCCTCAACGACGGCGACATCAAGGTGGACGGCGTCACCGGCGACATCGAAGTCAATAATCAGAACGGCGCGATCACACTCACCGGTATTTCCGGATCGGCCGTCGCGTACGCGCACAACGACGATATTCTCGTGACGTTCGTCAAGATCGAGCCGGATAAAGCGATGTCGTTCGTGTCGTGGAATGGCGATGTTGACGTGACGTTTCCGCCTGAGGTTCGCGCCAAAGCCAAGATGAAAACACACAACGGCGACGTTTACAGCGACTTCGACGTCAAATTGGAAGCCGCCTCTAATCGCCTTGAAGAAGATTCTCGCAAGGAAGGCGGGAAATATAAATTAAAAGTGGAGAAGGCCGTCTACGGTATCATCAACGGCGGCGGGCCGGAGATGCAGTTCTCGACGTACAACGGCGATATTTATATTCGGAAGGGGAAATAGTAGAGAACTTGATCGGATAAAAACCTACTGAGTTTGTGAATCAATTCAGTGGGATTTTTATTTTGTGGAACAATAAATTTTTATCGCTCCGCCGCCGGGCAAATATCCTGATACGCGCAAAACGGGCATTTCACCGGCCCGGGGTCGGGCGTGTAATCCCGCTGGCGAATGCCCTCGGCGGCTTTCAAAACATCGCCTTTGGTTTTTTCCAGCAGCCGCGCTTTATGCAGTGATTCGCCGATCAAACCAGTGTCGACAAAATGCAAACGCCAGCCGGTGACGGGACGGTTGAAACGCGCCTCGTAAGCGAGGGCATAAAGGCGCAACTGCAGGCTTTTCACCGTTTGCTCGCGCGCTTTTTCGGGGTCATTCACTTCCGATGATTTGTAGTCGATCACGTAAACGCTGCCATCGGCAAGCTCGTCGATGCGATCCCAGCGGCCAACGATGAGATTGTTAGCGATGGGAAATTTGAACTTTTCCTCGACGTAAGCCGGAACCGTCTCGCCGGCTTCCTGCTGCGCAAAAAATTTTTTGAGCGCTTCCTGGCCGTAAGCAAAACGCTGATCCTCGTGCTCGCGGCTGATAAAACCCTCGCTGCGCCAATTGGCTTTGAACACCCGCAACAGATCATCCTCGCTCACCGGCTGGTTTTGCAATTTGCACTGGTTGTATTTGCGAACCGCCTCGTGAATCGCTTTGCCGTAAATGATGGTGTGATGCAACTCAATTGGCACGCGCAAAATGTGGGCGTATTTGTATTTTAGGGGACAAGTGAGATAATCGTCGATCTTGTGCGCATCGAGCGTGAGAATTTGATCCGCCGGAATCACGCCGTCTTCCGGCGGTATTTCCTGCGGCGTCAGCTCGAAACGCGCCAGCGATTCCAATGGCGAGCGTTTGAGATAATCCTCGTCGGCGTGGGCATAATCGACGGCCTCGTGAACAAACCGGCTCACTTTTCTCGGTTTGGCGCCGCCGTGATCGCGCGAGCTGGTGAGATACAGCTCGCGCTGCGCCCGCGTCATGCCGACATAAAACAGCCGGCGTTCCTCCTGCAAATGAAAATCCCCCTCCGGCAATTGATCTTTGATCAGCGCTTCGGGCAGCTCAATGGTCGAGTTGCGTTTAGTCGTCGGAAATTTTTGCGCCACGAGGCCAACCATGAAAACAACGGGAAACTCCAGGCCTTTCGCTTTGTGAATGGTCAACACGTGGACGGCATCTTCGTCGAGGTCGGCGTCGGCGAGGCCCGGATCGTCGCCGAAGTCGCGCATGAGATCGAGATGTTTGGCAAAAAATGCGGCGTCGCCGGAGTTGGTGAAATGCGAATAATTTTGCACCGTATTGAAAAACTTGGCGAGATTGCGCAGCTTGTAATCGCTTTCAGCGGATTCGCCGGCGGCCAACCGGCTCAGGTAGCCGGTGTCTTTGAGAAAATGATAGAGCAGCGCATACGCCGGCAGTTGGCGCGATTTTTCGAGATATTTGTCGTGATCGCTGACGATCTTCGCCATCGTCACCCGGCCTTCGGCGGATAGCGGCTCGCTCCACTCGAACTCGTCCGGTTTGCGAAAAATGCTGATGAGCGGGCGGTTGGTGCGGTCGTGCAGGCTGAGACAAGGCTGTAAATCCGCCATCGGCATGCGATAAATTTCCGACAGCGCGAGATGAAACAAACTCTGCGAATCGCGCGGATCGGCAATGGTTTTGAGAAAGGCGATCAGCAGCCGGATTTCTTCGCGCTGATAAAGCCCGCGATTGCCGGAAAAGCGGTAGGGGATTTTCTTCTCGGCAAGGGCGCGCAAATACGGATCGGCGGCGTTGTTCGAGCGCACGAGCATACAAAAATCACCGTGCTTCAGTTGTTCATTGGCGATTTTTTGCTTGATCGTTTCAGCGACGGTCTCGGCTTCGGCGGATAAAGTGTCAAAATGCAAATGCTCGACCGGCTTGCCGCCCGGCGCGCGGCCAACAAGTTTTTTATTGATTTTTTGCTTGACTTCGAGACGGTCGGGATCGTTGTGGCGGATCAGCTTGTAAGACGCATCCAAAATCGCCTGGGTCGAGCGATAGTTTTGGGTAAGCACGACGTATTTGGCGTCGGGGTAGGTGTCGCTGAAATTCAAAATATTGCTGATCGCCGCGCCGCGGAATTTGTAGATGGATTGGTCGTCGTCGGCGACGACGGTGATGTTGCGATGCCCGGCGGCCAATTCTTTGACAAGCTGAAACTGGGCGTAATTGGTGTCTTGAAATTCATCGACAAGAATGTAACGATAACGCTCCTGTAAGCGGCGGCGAACGTCCGGTGATTCACGCAGCAAACGAATGGCGAGCGTGATTTGATCGCCGAAATCTGACACGCTGAACTCAGCCAACAGCTTTTGATAAGCTTCATAACATTTCGCCAGCTCAACTTGCTTTTCCGCTTCCAAAACGATGGCGGCCTGCTCGCTTTGTTGGCGCGCGGCGGCAAGATTTTTTTCAGCAAATTCAATGTACTCCGCCGGCGAAATATCTTCGTCTTTGGCGCGGCTGAAATGGCGCAGCAAGTCATCGAGAAATTTAGTGGGATTGCTCAGGGGGCGGTAATGTTTGAGCGGCAGCTTGAAGAGATGCTCGCGCAAAAACAGCGCCTGCTCGGCTTGCGTCATCAGCTTGAAATCAGGATCGAGGCCGAGATCAACGGCAAATTCGCGCACCAGCTTGTCGCCGAAGGAATGAAAAGTCGCGATCGTCATGTCGGTGTAGCTGTAGGGCACCAGGACATCGACGCGCTCTTCCATTTCGGCGGCAGCTTTGTCGGTAAAGGTGAGGGCGAGAATCTCGTTGGGTTTGGCGAGTTTGGCGGCGATGAGATAGGCGATGCGATAGGTGATGACGCGGGTTTTGCCGGTGCCGGCGCCGGCAATGATCGCCAGCGGCTCGGCCGGATGCTCCACGGCTTCCCGCTGCGCGTCATTCAACTCCTCAACAATGCGGTCGATAGAGAAATTCGCCGGTGTGACCGTACTCTGTAGCGGCGCAACGTTTGACGGTTTCCCGCCAGCGGCCTTTTCACCATCAACCTCAATGGGCAGACTGAGTTGTGGAGTGGAACGAGTTTTCAAATGCTTTGTCTCAAGCAGCTAATTTTTTCGTTCTTTTATGAATGATTTTGGCCAACGCCCGGAGGGCTTCATTAACTGAATCGGAATCGGGGAAGATTTCCGCTACATCTGGTGACAGCACCACGATGTTGCTCCCCGTGGCAAGACGTTTGATATATTTTCCACGAATACCTTTGCTGAAATCGTATTCATCCAGCATATCGGGATCGCGCCGGGTTTTATCTACTTTCTTCATATTCGGAATGCAACGGGTCAGAAATGGTTGACGAGAGTGGGTCACTAAACACCGTCGAGGCTTCTTCAAACGACACCCCGTGATATTGAATGTTGTGCTTGGCCTTGCGCGGATCCCACTCAAAGGTGACACTCATTCTTTCTCCCGTTTTTGTTGCGCGTTTAATTGGCTAGAGTTTAATATAATAAAAATTTTAAATTATGCAACTGCTGTCTTTAACCTGCATTATTCAGAAACTCGTGGGACAGGCAGCCTTGCCTGTCAGACTGTTTTGGATTTTAGCTTGCGCGTGAATAATGCAGGTTAAATAAAAAAAGCGATTTCGGGTGGAAATCGCTTTTTTAGAATTTTCTACAACTCAAACACAACTAATAATTCTGCCCTTCCAGCATATTCCGCTCGGGATTAAGCGACTTGCCTTCCAGGATGACTTCGTAGTGCAAGTGAGGCCCGGTGGCGCGTCCGGTTTCGCCAACCAAACCGATCACTCTCCAGCGATCGACCTTTTGTCCAACCTTGACATGAACTTGGGAAAGATGGCCATATAACGTTTTATACCCATTCCCATGATCAATGATGATGTGTTTGCCATAGCCGGACCACGGTGTGTAAACATTTTCGGCTTTTTCCACGCGCCCGGCGGCGGCGGCAAAAACTTCCGTGCCGGTTTCGGCGGAAATATCGATGCCGTTATGATGTTTGGCCCGTTCGATAAACGGGTCGATGCGCATGCCGAACTTGTCGGTCACATGTCCATCGCGGTCAAGCACGGGCCGAATAGACGGGATGTGCTTGTACATGACGGAATCTTCGCTCATTTTCGCGCTGACTTCCGCGATATTCTCTTCATGCAGTTGCAGCCGGCGCGCCAAAGCTGAGACGGCCAAGCTAATTTGCTTGGTTTGGCTTTGTAAATCCGACGGCAATCCATTCAACTCGGGGTTTTCTTCTCCCCCACCGCCGGTGCCGACGCGGCGCAAATCCTCGTCGAGGCGCGGCAAGCCGTTTTTGATGCGCATTGCGTCGTCGCTGCGCTCAACAACTTGCATCTGCGTCTCAATTTCAGAAACTTTGTTGTTTAAGAGTTGCAACTGGCCGTTGAGGATTTGGTTGGTCTTGCTCAACGAGGCAATGCGAACATTGTGATAGGCGTCGGTGAAGAGGGCGATAGAGGATCCGACCAAAAGCAGCATGACGACAAATGACGAAAACATGACAGATAGAATCCTCTTCCACGTTAGATTAACCGATTTTACTTCCGACCCGTGCGTCGAGAAATAGATCAGCTTGATCTTTTTATCGCGCATAAATTCCTTCCTCCGTAAAGAGTGCAGAGACCTGGCCGTGATTTTCGCGACTTACCCTACGGGCAACCGCAATGGCGGTTTTCGAGCCATAGCCCGCGATACTTATTTCCATGAATGACCGTTCCTGGGAAAGCCCGGCTGGCGCGCAGGCGGGCGCCAGCCGATCTTTCCAGGGTGATTTTAAGGTTTTGCCGCTCCAACATCCAGATACATCAACAAACGCTACCAAAGAGGAACCGGATAAATCAGCGCAAAAAAACAAGGCTGAACAAAAAACCACTGTTGCCAATAATGCTAATTCGATGAGGTGCATTGAATATAACCAAAAGGATTTTTGTTGTCAAGTGAAAAATTTTTCGGTATTACAAAACTGTATTATGCCGGCGGACGCAATTGGGGACAGACTTTTCACGGCGCAGCCTTTCACCCCAGGTAACTGCGGAGAGGCTTGCTGCGTGAAGCGTGGCGAAGGCGCTTGATCGCCTTTTCTTTGATTTGCCGGACGCGCTCGCGGGTGAGCTTGAAGCGCAGGCCGATTTCTTCCAAGGTGAGCGGGTGCTCCCGACCCAATCCAAAATAGAGCTTCACCACTTCGGCTTCTCTTTTGGTCAGCGTCGATAGTGCCCGTTCCACCTCGATTTTCAACGACTCCGTCATTAACGAACTGTCCGGCGACGGCATTTCGTTGTTTTCAATGACGTCGAGCAGGCGGCTCTCTTCGTCCTGGTTGAATGGCGCATCGAGCGATAAATGCTTGCCGGAAATTTTAATCGTGTCGGCAACGTCGGCGATCGTCATCGCCAGCTCGTCGGCGATCTCGTGGGGCATCGGCTCGCGCTCAAATTCCTGTTCCAGCGCGCTAAAGGCTTTGGCGACTTTGTTGATGGCGCCGACGCGGTTGAGCGGCAAACGCACGACACGGGATTGCTCCGCCAGCGCCTGCAGGATGGACTGGCGAATCCACCACACGGCATAAGAAATAAACTTAAAGCCGCGGGTCTCGTCAAAACGGTTGGCAGCCTTGATCAGGCCCAAATTCCCTTCGTTAATCAAATCCCCCAGCGACGGCCCCTGATTCTGATATTGTTTGGCGACGCTCACCACAAAGCGCAAATTGGCTTTGGTGAGCTTCTCTAAAGCGTCCTGATCACCCCGTTTGATGCGTTTCGCGAGTTCGATTTCATCTTCAGCCGATAGTAGCGGCACCTCGCCGATCTCCTGGAGATACTTCTCCAGCGTCTGGTCGCTGCGCGAACGGCTACCACCAGTGAGCTTGGCCACACTCCCTCCTTATCTGGTGAGTGATTCCGGCATTCTTTTTTTAAAGGCAAACAGCATGGCAATATACGAAATTTTAAAATTTTTGTCAATATTTTCGTTGCGCGCCACGTTTTTTGCGCTTTGGGGCGGCTCACTTCGGATTGTTCCCCCAGCCGGCGTAACCCAAGTATCCAGAATCACAGAATTTGTGAAGAAAATTAAACTTGCGAATTTACGCTTTCCTGCTAATTTTCAAGATATGATTTTCTCAAAGAACGCCTTGAACTTTTTGGTACCGCGATGAAAATAACTTTTTTTTCCATCTTAGTTGTTCAAGTTTTCCTCCATGACGTGATAACTTACGCACAAGCGAAGGGAAATGCGGAAGTACCCGCCACGACCAGCGTTTCGATTACGCGCGATCACACCGCTCGAATTGACTCACTTTTGCAAACAGCAATCGCCCAAACGATTTTGCAACAGTACGACGAAGCACTGGCGCTCACCAATCTGGTGATCAAATCAACCCCAAACGAACCACCTGGATATTTTTTCAGAGCCGCTGTTTTGCAAGCGAGGATGATGGATTATAAAAGCTACGAACAAGATGAGAAAGCGTTTTTTGGGGCCACTGCTGCCTGCCGCAAGCTGGCGCAAACGAAACTAAAAGAACGCCGCGACGAAGCCTGGGCGCATTTTTTTTATGGCAGCGCGATGGGCTACGAAGCTTTTTTATTGGGAAAAAAGAAAAAGTATTTCGAAGCATTCCGTTACGGCTGGCAAAGCCTCCAGCATTTGGAAGCGGCGTTGAAAATCGATCCACAACTGCACGACGCCTATCTCGGCATCGGCACGTACAAATACTATCGCAGCAAAATGAGCAAGACCTTCAGTTGGCTCCCCTTTGTCAAAGATGAACGTGAAGAGGGCATTCTCATGGTTCGCCAAGCCATCGCCCATGGCCGCTATAGCCGCGCTGCCGCCGTCAGCGGCCTAAGTTGGATGCTCATTGACGAAAACCGTCCGGCAGAAGCCCTGGCGCTGATCGATTCGGCGCTCATCATGTATCCGGCCAGCCGCTTTTTTCTCTGGAGCGCCGGCGAAGCGGCTTATCGCGCCAAACGCTACGATCAAGCAACTGCGCATTACAACCTGATTCTTTCGTCTTTACAACATGAGAACCGTCTGTCGCCATATTTGGAATTGGCGGGACGCACGCGCCTGGCGAAAGTCTACCAAGCCGCCAATAAGAATGAAAAGGCCTGCCATGAGTTAGAACAAATCGAGGCGCTGAACTTATCCAAGCAAGATCGCGAACGCGGGGAAGAGTTTTTGGAGGAGGCGGGAAAGTATCGGAGAAAGTGTGATGAAGCGACAAATGGGAAGGGCCGGACAACCGAGCAAAAATAATTGATGCCCGCTGGAACTGATCGAATCTTTCTGTTTTTGCTGGCAAACAAATTATGCCGTAACCTCAGTTCAAAAATGCACGGAAACCAGCGGCATTTTGACCACGCGCACCCGAGAAGCATGAACCGGCTTCGTCCAGCGCGGTTCGGCCATCACTTGCAGGTACGGCACGCCCCAAAGGCCAAAGCGTTTTTGATCGTCAAAATGTAAAGCGCGGTCGTAATTCTTGGTTGCCGAGCTGCCCAGAAGCAGACCCGCCAAACTCCCGGCGCCCATCACTGTAAACGCCGCTTGTTCATTATCAACCTCGGCCAGAACGGCCATACCCAGCCCGAAAACCGTTCCAACCACGCCGGCGATGTTAATCAACCGGGCGCGGCCTCGGCTCATTTGGGTATTTCCGGCCGCAATCGCCGTGGCGATAACGCCGATGTCGCCGCCGGCGGCGATCAGGCCAAACTCGGTTTCTTCGCCCTGCACATCGGCAATCTCGGCGGCGCAAAGGGCGAACCACGATCCCCAAATTCCGCCGAAGTTAACCAACGTCGCATATCCCGGCTGGATATTTTTATTCGCGGTCAAGGCAATCGAAGCACCAAGCCCGGTGAGGCCGCCGATCACGGCGCCGGTCACGACATCGCGATCATCCGCGCCGAACGCATTGCTCCAGGCGATGCCCTGCCAGGTGCCAAACCAGCCGCCGAAATTGACCAACGACGCGCGGCCATCGGAAATGGAGGCGTTTTTGGTCGCATTCAATGAAGCCACCAAACCAACAGTGGAGCCGGCCATCATGCTGGCGACAAACGCCTTCGGATCATCGGCTTCGGCAATGATGGGAAGCGCGACGCCGAGCCAGGTGCCGTACAGTGTACTGAACACCACCACGCCGACGCGGCCGCTTTGATCGAGGGGCGGCGGCAACGTCAGGAGGCTATCACGCAGCGCTTGGGCTTTTTGCGCCGCCGGCGTGCCGGGATAATATTGCGCCAACTTTTCGAGAACCGGCAGGGCGATCTGCGTCTCTTTTTGCGCGATCAAACGCCGGGCAAAACTGAGCACGCTTTCCGCCTGCTGTTCCGGCGTTTGCTCCTGGCTCCACAGATTGGAAAACAACACGAGCGCGCTCAGGCACACCAATCGTCGGATAATAGCGTTGTTCATTTTTTATTTTGAAATTCAATAGGTTGCTATCGGCGACCGTCCACTTTATCGGATGGTCAATAGTAGCAAAAAAATGCGCCTTAGTCAAGAATTTTTTCTTGAAGAACCAAAACGAATTTAAGCCACTCCGTTAGAAAAATTCTAAAACTTTACCCACAGATTGAAGAAGCCACTGATAAAATTTTTATCTGAGGGGTTCATCAATCTGTGGGTAAAAATCTTTGCAATTAGGGAATTAAATAAAAAGAGAGCGCGCTCATTTCCACTGAAATCCACCTCAAAAACAACCAGCCCCGATCTTTCTCGAGGAAAGTCGGGGCCGGTGAGTGACTCTACGGGCGCCGCCTTGTTGCAGTGCGTGATGAGAATTCATTTAGGCAGCGCCCATAGAGCCATTTTGAAAAAAACTGCCACAAAGAAGCTGTGTTACATTTTTAAAGCGATCGTAAAAATCGTGCCGCGGCCCGGTGCGCTGTTCACGCGAAGCTGGCCGCCGTGGGATTCAACAAATTTTTTGCTGAGAAACAAACCGAGACCGATGGCGATGCCGAATTGCCTGCTGCACGCAATCGGATCGAAAAGCCGCATCAAAATTTCCGGCGCAATCTCAGCGCCGCGATCTTCAATGCGGATGAGAACGCCGTGAGGCGCGGCAGCTTTGCCGTTGGCTTTGGATGGCACGCGCCCGTTGGCCGGCTGCGGCGTAAACAGGCCGGTCTGAATTCTCGGCACCGCATCCTCACCGGACGCTTCCACGGCGTAACGCAAAATATTTTGCAAAACGCTTTGCAGGAGAATCGGATCGCCTTGCACCGGCGGCAAGCCTTCGTGCAGCGCCGTGACGCAGGCAATCCGGCGATTGAGGGTATGCTCCAAAAAAGCGATGGCCTCCGGAATCAACTGATTGACGTTAACCGGCGCGGAGTTGGACGCCGCGTGACTCGACATGGTGAGAATGTTATTGGCGAGATGACTGATGCGATATACCTCGGTGATAATGCCATGCAGCTCGCCCTCCAAATCTTCGCTCCAATGATTGCCGGCGAGCGCGACGATATTGTCGATCTTGCTGCAAATCGTGTTCAGCGGCTCGGCCAGCTCCTTGGCAATGCCGGCGCTCAACTGCCCGAGCAGGCCGAACGGATCCGGCTGTTCTTTCCGGCGTTGGCGGCCTTCACGCGCCGGCCGCAGGGTGATGATCGCCACGCCGCGATTGCCGTTGGTGGGCAGGACGCGCATGCGATAAGAGAAATCAAAAAATTCGCTGTCGCCATGCCGTTGCGAAAATTCGCCGGCGATAATTTCGGCGTTTTCCGCCTCGCCTAACGCGCGTTGGTTAAAAAGATGCCGCAACCCGGTCTCGAGATTGCGCTCGAAGTCGCGCGGCAACAGCGAGAACAGCGGCCGGTGCATCGCTTCGCCGGCGGTCACGCCGGTGAGCTTCGCCATCGGCGTGTTCCAATATTTGACGCAGAGATATTCATCCACCCCGCTAACCGCTTCCTGCATCGCATCGAGAAAAGCCGCCATCGGCGCCCAGGTTTCGTCAAGACCGTCGTTGGCCGCAAGATGGTGATGGTCAAAATTTTCTTTTTCCGGCTGACTCGGAAGATTAAACTCTCCCGGCAGGAGATTGGTGAAGGTGGTTTTGGCGTAATGCGCTTGTGTGTTCGAATTCATATCATCATACGGCGCCGGTTCCGGTCCGCGAATAACGTTTTTGTAATGGCCGAAGTTCGTGTTAAAACTTGTGCGTATGTTTTATCAAATCTGATGCCAGCGCGTCGTCGAAAGGTTGGCGCGAAAATTCAACACTTAAGGCGGGAAAGATTTGGCAGGTTTGTTTCGGGGTGAGACAGAAAATACGAATGAGTCAGGAGTTTCTCGCCCTCGACGGATCAATTGCTCGCTGTGGGCCGTAGCGAAGCTTTGAGAATATTTTCCACTTCATCAAGACTTAAATCCTGCAGCAACCGCTCGTCCATCGCGATCGAGAGCTTCCCGGTTTCTTCGGAAATAATCAGAATCACGGCGTCGGATTCTTCAGCCAAGCCGAGGCCGGCGCGGTGGCGCGTGCCCAGGCGCTTGTCGAGTTGATCGTCCTGCGACAGCGGCAGAATGCACTTGGCGGTAACGATGACGTCGTTTTCGATGATCACGGCGCCGTCGTGCAGCGGCGACTTGGGGCTGAACAGCGACATCAGCAAAGCCGCAGAAACCTCGGCTTGAATTTTGATGCCGGTCTCGACGACGGCCCGCAAGCTGTCGTCGCGCACCAAAACGATCAAGCCGCCATAACGCAGCCGCGAGAGTTCTTGCGCGGCGCGCACGATTTCGTCGATGGCGCGCGTGCCGGAAACTTTGACGAAAAAACGAATCAGCGGGCTTTGGCCGAGATAAACCAACATGCGGCGCAGCTCCGGCTGAAAAAGAATCACGAACGCGATCAGCCAGATGGTTTCGAGTTTGCCGAAAATCCAACTGATGCCGCTCATGCTGGAAAGATGCGCCAGCCACGAAACCAGCAAAATCAACACCAGGCCCACGGCCATTTGCGCCGCGCGCGAGCCGCGGATGAAAAGATAGAGGCGATAGAGCACGTAGCCGATGACCAGGATGTCGAGCACATCCAGCAGCGTCACGCGCAAAAAAGCGATGCGAAAAAGCTCGAGTCCGTTCATGCCCACTCCGGCTGATTTTATTTCATTGATGCAAACGAGTGGTGGAGTAATCCATCACTCCAACACTCCATTACTCCATTTTAGGTAACTCCGTCCGTCCGGCGATGAGATTGGCAATCGCGGCGACGCGGCGCATGGCCATCACGTCGTGAACGCGGATGATATGCGCGCCCTTCATCACCGCCGCGGCAACGGCGGCAGCAGTGCCCTCCAGGCGCTGTTCCGGCGGCAAATTCAACGCTTGGCCGACAAATGATTTTCGCGAGGGTCCGATCAAGAGCGGACAGCCGAGGCCGCGTAATTCCGGCAGGCGGCGAATGATTTCATAATTATCCGGCGCGCGCTTGCCGAAGCCGATGCCGGGATCGATGAAAATCCGGTTTTCAGCAATGCCGGCTTTGCGCGCCAACTCGATTTGCCGCTCGAAATACAAATAAAGCTCATCCATTAAATTTTCATAAACCGGGTTGTTTTGCATATTCGCCGGCGCGCCTTTCGTGTGCATAATCACCACCGGCGCACCCAATCGCGCCACCGTCGCCGGCATCTGCACGTCGAATTGAAAACCGCTGATGTCGTTTACCAAGCTCGCGCCGGCTTGCACTGCGGCTTCGGCCACTTCCGCTTTATACGTGTCGATGCTGAGCGGAATCTGGATTTTTTTAGCCAGCGCTTCGATCACCGGCAACACGCGGCGTTTTTCTTCAGCAGCCGGAACCGGTTCCGCGCCTTCTCCATAAACGCCTTGAGGCCGCGTCGACTCGCCGCCGACGTCGATAAGATCGGCGCCTTGTTCCGCCAATCGCAAACCGTGCGCTATCGCCGCTTCGTGTGAAAAATATTTGCCGCCGTCGTAAAAAGAATCCGGCGTGCAATTCAGCACGCCCATGATCAACGTCCGCCCGCCGATTGGCAACGGCTGCGGCTTCGTCGCCAAAAGAAACTCGTCGCGCTCGCGACGCTGAAGAAATTGCGCCAAAGCCGCGGCGAAATTTTGGGCGTCGCGCGAACGGAATTGTTTCGCGGCAATCCTTTGTTGTATTTTCTCGGCGTCTGAAAAAATATAAGCGCGGTTCGGAGACACAGGCCGAAACGACAGCTCGCTCGCTTCAAGCTCGGCGCGCAGCTCCGCCGTCCATTCGCCGGCGGGAAGTAAAACTTTGAACAGAAAAGGAGAATTTTGCAGGAAGGAAAACCAATCTTCCGATAGTTCTTTCAAAACCGCGCCGAATTCAGCGGTCACATCGCGGCGCGTGGTGAGATGAAGCTGGCGGAAAGAGTAGGTGGTCATGGCTGGAGGCTCGATGCTGGTCGCTGGTTGCTGGTAACTGGTTGCTAATTGCTGCAACTGGTTGAAGTGACAAACCAGCGACAATCAACGAGCAACAAGCTACGAGCAACCAGCAACCAGCATTTATTTTAGACTATCCGGCTGCAAATGCGGCGGAATTTCGCCGCGGCCCAGCAAAATGCTGTAAAGCTGGCGGCGCGCTTCGGCGGCATATTGGTCGTCGTCGCCCCGGCTCAAACGAATGCGCTCGCGGAGAAAGTGCATCGCCCGCTCGAGGTCGCCGCGGCGTTGGTAGATGCCGGCCAAATAAAGCCGCGCCTCGGCGTGATTGTCGAGCTGGATGGCGCGTTCAAAAAATTTGATGGCGTTGTCATCGTCTTCGGCATGATAATAAACGATGCCGAGATTATAATACGCCTCGGCGTTGCCCGACGCCAATTTCAAAATGCGCTCGTAAATTTCAAAAATTTTTGCCTGATTGCCGTTGGCAATATAAATCCGGCCCAGGCTCATCAACGTCTCGAGGTGATTGGGATTGAGCTTGAGCCAATGCTCAAAAATTTCAATCGCCTGCTTTTCGCGATTCTCGCGCCACAGATAATCCGCCTCCGCCAATCCGGCTTGCAGGTTGATCGGATTCAGCGCCAGCGCGTATTGATACAGCTCCAGTTCGTTTTCGAATCCCAGCGGCTGAAAACGTGAATGGTGCAATTGCGCCAGCAGCAGATAAATCTCGCTGTCGGCCGGCTCGCGGCGGCGCGCCAGCAACAACGCGCGTTCCGCCTCGTTCCATTTTTTCAGCCGGATATAAACCTCGCCGAGCAGACGCGCGCTTTCGCTGCGCAACGAATCCCGCGTCGCCGCGCGTTTTAAAATATGTAAACTCTCCTCCCATTCTCGCTGAGCAGCATTTCGCGATCGAAGTTGCGCCATAATGGCCTGCGCATAAAGCCCGGCGAATACCGCCCGGCTGGTGTCGGCTTGCCACAACGCCTTCGCCTGCTGCACCGCCGATTCGGTTTGATTCAGCGCCAATGCCAGCTTGGCGGAATCATAACGTTGCAAAACATCGGCGTCAATTTGAGATTGCCATGCCGCTGCCAACGCCGCGTCGTTTTGCTTGCCGTAGATTTTCAAAATACCCTGCGCCGCTGCGGCTGCCAGTTCGCGCAGATTGCTCAATCGCTCCGGCAATTGCAAGCGTGTTTCAGCCGGCGGGTTTTGCCGGAAATCAAAAAGTCGAACCTCAGCCGACAAGTTGACGTGATGATTCGCCGGCGCCTGTGGCGCCGCAGGCGGCGCCAGGCTCGGCGTTTCTTGATAAACGCCAAAACCGATGACCTGCAGCCCGGCGGTTTCGGCAAAACGCAAAACGTAATCAATATAAATGAGAGAATCGTGATTGGCAACACCAAAAAGCGCATCAGGAGGAATGCGGTAAAAAGGCGTGGGCGTTGCCCGTTGCAGGCGCTCGCCAATCAGATCGGCGATAGCCAGGCCGCCGGCGCTGATGATTCCGGCTGAGCCGCTGCCGGTTTTCTCGACAAAAGGAAAGATCAAGACAGCCGTACGTCCGTCCGGCGACTGATTTTTTTCGTGAAAATGCAAATACATGATCCCCCCGGCCAACGCCGCCGAAGCCAGGCCGGCGAGAACCACGAAAGTCGTTTGGCGGAAAGCCCGGCTAAAATGATAAAAATTCCAGAGCAGAAAAACGGCGAATCCCCAAACAATGATCAAAAGAATGCTTCCCTCCGGAAGCGGCATGATGACAATCCTTATCTAAAATTTAAAACGTAATTCGTAAAACGTACTGCGTAAGTTTTTTACCTTTTACGAATTACGTTTTATGTCTTACGTTTTACGCATTACGTTTTACGTTTTAATTCAAGCTGCAACGGTTTTTTCGGCCATCTCCGCCGGGCGGCCGTTTTTGCCGGTTTCGACCGGCGGCAGCAGCTCGCCGTTGAGAATCGCGTCGATCTCTTCGCCGTCCACCATTTCGCGTTCGAGCAAAGCCTGCGCAATCGCATGCAGCTTGTCTTCATTTTGCTTAACAATATTGGCGGCGCGCTCGGTGGCCTCGAGCACAATGCGCTTGACCTCTTCGTCGATCATCTGCGCCGTGCGCTCGCTGTAATCGCGATGTTGCGCGATCTCGCGGCCCAAAAAGATTTCTTCCTCTTTTTTGCCGAATGACAACGGCCCCATCAGGTCGCTCATGCCCCATTCGCAAACCATTTTGCGCGCCAATTCGGTCGCGCGCTCGATGTCGTTGCCGGCGCCGGTGGTGGTTTCGTTGAACACCAGCTTCTCGGCTTCGCGCCCGCCCATCAGATGCGCCAGCAGCGACTCGCAATGATTGCGCGAATAATTGTGTTTTTCGTCGATCGGCAGCGTCGTGGTCAGCCCCAGCGCGCGGCCGCGCGGAATGATCGTCACTTTGTGCACCGGATCGGCGCCCGGCGTGAATTTCGCGACCAGCGCGTGGCCGGCTTCGTGATAGGCGGTGATGCGCTTTTCATTTTCGCTGATCAACATGCTGCGGCGCTCGGTGCCCATCAGCACTTTGTCCTTGGCCTCTTCCAAATCGTGCATGTTCACGCGATCTTTGTTGTTGCGCGCCGCCAGCAGCGCCGCTTCATTCACCACGCTGGCGAGATCGGCGCCCGAAAAGCCGGGCGTGCCTTTCGCGAGCACCGCCAAATTCACGTCTTTGCCGATCGGAATTTTTTTCGTGTGAACCTTGAGAATGCCCTCGCGGCCGCGCACGTCCGGACGGTCGACGACGATTTGGCGGTCAAAACGGCCCGGCCGCAGCAGCGCCGAATCCAACACGTCCGGCCGGTTCGTCGCCGCGATGAGAATCACGCCTTCGTTGGAATCAAAGCCGTCCATTTCGACGAGCAATTGATTGAGCGTTTGCTCGCGCTCGTCGTGGCCGCCGCCCAAACCGGCGCCGCGATGGCGCCCGACGGCGTCAACCTCATCGATGAAAATGATGCACGGCGCATTTTTTTTGCCCTGCTCGAACAGATCGCGAACTCGCGAGGCGCCGACGCCGACAAACATTTCGACAAAATCTGCGCCGGACATGCTGAAGAACGGCACGCCGGCCTCGCCCGCCACCGCTTTCGCCAGCAAAGTTTTTCCCGTTCCCGGCGGGCCGAGCAGCAGCGCGCCTTTGGGAATTTTGCCGCCGAGGCGCTGGAATTTTTCCGGGTCGCGCAAAAACTCGATGATCTCGCGCAATTCCTGTTTGGCCTCGTCCGCGCCGGCGACGTCGTCGAACGTCACCTTCGGGCGGTTCTCGGTCAGCATTTTCGCGCGCGATTTGCCAAATGAAAAAATGCCCTTGCTGCCGACGCCTTGCATGCGCCGCAGCAGAAAAAGCCAAAACGCCCCGAGAATGATCCACGGCAACAGGCTGAGCAGATAATTCCACCAATCCTGCGATTCGTCCTTGAAGGTGACGGCCAGCTTGTCGTCACTGCCGTAGATTTTCTGCCAGTCGTCGACGACGGCGTAATTCGGCTTCTCCGGCAGATTGACGCGAACGTAATTCGTCCTCTCTTTCGGATCGATCTGCATCGGCTGCGTAAGCTCCGCGTCCAGCCGCGCGCCTTTGACTTCGATGCTTTTGATTTTTTTCTGCTGGAGCAGCTCTTGAAACTGCGAATACGTCACCGTGCGGACTTGGCGCTCTTCGTGGCTGACGGTCATCGTCACCCAGATCGAAACCATGAGAATGATCGCCCAGAACGCCAGCGTGCGCGCCGGGCGCGTCCATTGGGAATTCTCATCCTTGCGCGGTTTCTTGTTATTGCCGGAACGATTGTTCGGAGACAACGTCTTCTTTCCTTATTTTATTCATGAAACAGGTTTTCAGGGATATTCATTTCCATTGACTTTAGACTTCAGACATTTGACCCTACGGGCGTAGCCTCGGACTTCGGAGCATTTTAATCCATCACATAGATCGCCGGCAGATTGCGCAGCTTCTGCGCGTAATCCAGGCCGTAGCCGACGACGAAACGGTTGGGAATGCGAAAGCCGACATAATCGCAGGGATACTCGACCTGCGCGCTTCCCTCCTTCACTAATAATGAGACGAATTTAAGCGATTGCGGTTTCATCGCGCGCAATTTTTTTTCCAAAAACGTCACCGACAAGCCGGAGTCGATAATGTCTTCGACCACCAGCGCATGCCGGCCTGCGATGTGGCAGTCGATCTCCTTGCGGACTTTCACCACCCCGGACGTGCGCATCGCCTCGCCGTAACTCGAAATCTTGATGAAATCCACTTCGCAGTCGATGGTGAGGTGGCGCAGCAGATCGGCGCAAAACATAAAGCTGCCGTTGAGCACGCCGATGAAAACCGGGCATTTCCCGGCATAGTCCGCCGAAAGCTGCCGGGCCATTTCTTTCACCTTCGCCTGAATCTGCTCAGCCGTGATCAGAATCGGGTATTGTTTTTCCAAAAACTTCGCGGTTTCGTCGGGCACGCTCGGTTCCTCTACAGCGGTTTATTGTATCGTATCGTCTGGTTTTCTGAATAAACAAACCCTACAACTGTATAATTTTTTTTCTCAGTGAATTATTGATCTTGTTTAAATCTACATACCCTTCTTGTATCGCATTTAATATTCTGCTTTGAATGTCATCTTCAAAAAGTCTATACTTTTCCAAAATGCCAAATACCGCCTTTACAAAATTTAATGTTTGATCAGCGGTTAAGTGAATTAAATCGCGATGCCAGGCATTAGCAGCATCAACCGGAGTATTGCCTTGAGTAATCTGAACTTTCAAATTCAAATCGATGGCGATTTTGGAGTCGAAAAGACCGTACTCAAATTTATCGACATTTTGGCGAGTTACTGCCAAGGCAGCGATAACGAGGTCAAGATTTGCCTTGTCATCTTCGATGTGCCAAACCGATAGTGCGCCTTCGTTAATTCGCAAATCCCCAAGCGGATCTGCTTGTATTTGATTCGGCTTCAACCACAGAACATTCAGCCGATCCCATTTGCGCTTATTTATCATCAACAGGTATTGTGGCATCAGACAAATTCTCTAATCGAGCAAGAACAGCTTCCATATCCTTACGCAAATCTTGAATTTGTTCCCGAGCAATAGCCTTGCGCAAATAGGGAATGGCATGTGCGTCTTTCAATGACACCAATCCCAACGCCGCGCCATCTCTCAACAATCGCGATGGATTCTCAAGGCATGTTTCCAAAAGAAATAATCTATCTCGAAATGACTCAGGATGCGAAATGCGGCCTAACCAACGCAAGGCCTCAAATGCCACGAGTGGCCTTACGTTCTGTTCAAGAATAATGCGTCTGATTGCCTCGACAGCTTCAGTTCCGTGAATTTGGATGCTCGTGATGAGTTCGTTGATGAATTCACTTTCCATGCCGTCTTCGAAGTCTCCATCCGCATTGGCCTGAAATAGGGCTTCGAGTTCGTCGTCAATATTTAGGAAACCGAGTTTCGAGCTTTTATCTCGTTTCGAGAATAGAGCTGCCTCAGTATCCAAGCGTTCGTAGTTGCTCGAATCTTGCAGTTCGTGCTCAAATACAATTTCCTGGGCGTTGTTCTCGACAATCGATGTCATAAGCCTGTCCATTTGGTTTTGTATATCGATTTTGTGATTATTCGTTTTTCAGTAAACCAACTTTAATCACTCGACAGCAGCAACTGCAGATGCAGCACACTTTTTGTCGCCGGCGTAATCTTGCAGCGATTATCAATCCGATAGCCGCAAATCCAAATGATATGATCGCCGGCCAAAACCGGCGCCGTCCGGCGCCGATGCAAGGGCACTTTTAGATCCGTGAAAAAATCCGAAAGCTTCTTCGAGCCGCTCGCGCCGTCATTCGCTCGCAACGGCACGAAACGGTCGCCGGGCTGCGAAAACCGCACCTGCAGATCGCCCTGCACTTTTTCCGCATCGACAAATTGAGAATTTGCATCAACGTGTTGGCGCCAATCAACCGGCAGTTCTTTTCGCTCAACCAACAACGCCAGATTCGTGCCGGGAATTTCGCAGCGTTCGCCGAGTTTCACATGAACAGAAAACGATTTCGCTGCTTGCCCTTTGCTCTTTGCCCTTTGCTTCCGAAACACCGCGCCATCGTGATCGACCCGCACTTCGACTTGTTTTCGCCATAGGTAACGCTTGCCGGCGGCGGGCTTGGGATTTTTCTGATCGGCTTTATCCGCTTTCTGCAACAGCGCCAGGATGCGCGCGGTTTCCACAAAGGTCAACTCGACCGGCTCGCCAATCAATCTTCTCATCGCGGCGCGAATGACGTAACGCTGTATAATAGGAAAATACTTCCAAAATAATTCAAGATCAAGAATAATTTTATCCGATTGCTGATCTTTAACAATTTTCTGCAAACACGTCTCGGCCTCGGCCTGCAAATAATTTTCCGCCGAAGCCGCAATGGCGGCGAGACGCTGAAGACCATCGGCGATTTGCGGATTGAAACGGCTTTTGAGCAGCGGCAGCAGCTCGTGACGAAGACGATTGCGGCGAAAACGGGTTTCGGTGTTGGTGCGATCCTCGCGCCACTGCAAGCCCCGGGCTTGGGCATACGCCTCGAGTTGCTCGCGCGAGAACGGCAAAAGCGGCCGCAAGATTGTAGCACAGACTGCCAGTCTGTTGTTTGCAGTATTTTGTAACGGCAGATCGGTGTACGCCGCCATACCCGCCAGCCCCGCTAACCCGCACCCGCGCAGAATGTGATCCAAAATCGTCTCCGCTTGATCGTCCAGCGTGTGCGCCGTGACAATGGCGCGCCCCTGCCAGCGTTCACGAAAGTTTTCCAGAGCTTGATAGCGCAACTCACGCGCCGCCGCTTCCAGCGAAAGCTTGTGTGTCCGCGCGTATGCCGATACCTCAACCCGCGCCGAATAAAAAGGCAGGCCGGTTTTTTGCGCCAGCGCTTTCACAAAAGCCTCATCCGCATCCGACTCCTCGCCGCGCAGTTGATGATTGACATGCCCGACGGCTAATTGCAAATGCAGGTCTTCCCTAAGTTGGCAAAACAAATCGAGCAAGACGCGCGAATCCACCCCGCCGGAGACGGCGAGCAAAAGTCGGTCGCCCGGCTGCACCAAGCGCTCGGCGGCGCAGTGCCGGCGGAATTGGGGGAGGAGATTCATCGGAAAAACTTTGAGGCGGTGAGGTGGCGTGCTCGAACGGAAACGTTTTGATTCAAATAAATTCGACGGCCTCGGGCACCGAGTGGATCGATGAAACCTGAAAAAGGTCTTCGGCGCCGTACCGTTTGAACGCGGCACGAAAGCGGTCGAGAAATTTTTTGCTGACTACCATGCTCCCGGACATGCTTTAAATAACTTCAACCGGTTCTTCATCCATCGAAATTCGTGAAATAACGAATATGTCATCTTGATTCGTTTGCGGATCGTTGCGTAAATAATTCCAAACCGAATCTTGCCGCTCCGAATATAACATATTCTGAAAACGAGGTGAAGTTAAAAGCACCCCGACGCTCCCCTCGTACTCTGTTGCAAAAAAATCGACTATAATGTCAGGGTCGCCGAGAACGTCTTGGCCATAGCGCTTAAACGCTTCCCGCAGCCGATCCAGCAGCTTTTTGCTCACTATAGTCCCAGCCATGTCATGACTCCATCGTTTGGGTTAAATAGCCACTCTTCGAGTTTATCTGAAGTCGCTTGATCTAATGGATTGGCGACTTTATAACGCCACGCGGTCTTTTCGTGAATATCGTTTACTTTGCCAAAATTATCAAACACCGTCGGCAGTGCCTTGAGCTCATCCAGTAAACCGGCATAAATCAGCAGGGCATTCAAATCGTGTACTTTGAGAATTGCCGGCAACTGCTCCAATTTGAGCGTTTGACAAATTTTGAATTTGAGCCGCGCCTCCACAATATACGGCCCAAGATATACCGACGCCGTCCATCGGCCTTGCTTTCTTAGCGCTTCAAAATCCTCTTTGCGATCTTTCGCCAGTTGTTCGAATTCAGCCTTGAACGTTGGCGTAAATTTGGTTAATTCGGCCATAAGCTTCTCCTCCTCGCTTAGAATATAGCGAAAACCATTGCCACAAGCAAGCCCCCTAAAACAAAAAATGATTCGCGTGGCACGCGAATCATTTTTGCCGAAACCATACTTGTTAGGGGCAGGAATTGCGTCAATCGTCGCTCAGAGTGTTTGTCTCTGAAACTTCCGCAATCCGCCATCCCCAATCCGAAATCAGTAGCGGCGGAGGGATTCGAACCCCCGACCCGCGGATTATGATTCCGCTGCTCTAGCCGACTGAGCTACACCGCCAAATCTTTCTGCATCTATTTTTAAATTTAAAAATACCGACGTAAAAAGCAAATACTTTTTTGATCATCTTATTCCAGAGTTTTATGGGTTCTTGTACTGAAATATTAAAACCTGAATTTTACCGAATCTAAAATGTCACATCAAAATTACACTTTTCTCTTGACAAATAGAAAATTTGTGATATATTTTACATTAAGGTAAAGTTTATGAAGCTATTTATCGATGACTTGGTTTCGAGCTTCTTAGACTGGACTTCCCGCCTCGTTGTTTTAATGTGTGATGAGTTCTTGGCTATAAACGCACGATTTTTTATATACAACATTTAAACTTGAGCTTCAGGCGATAAAAAGCGAAGCTATTCCATTTTCCAGGCAACGAACCATGAAAAGTCACGCGCAAGAGAGGTCGTTGGTGCTTGGGCTTCTAATTTTAATGAGTTTTCTGCTTTTGGGGTGCCCCCCCAAACCGCCCAAGGTGCCACCTTTACCCCCCGAACAAAAGGTTGAAGAATTCACTTCAAATGTAACGGCAAATATTTATTTTGACGCGACGGAATCGATGCAGGGTTTCGTCAGGCCTAATTCGAATACAAGATATTGCCAGGCTATCGACGCCATGGCGAGGAGTATCACCAGTAGCTGGAAGGATGCAAAGCGAATTTTTTTTAAATTCGGAGATGAAATCGCCGCTCTTGAAGATTACATTCAAGCGAAAGAGCTTTCATTTTATAATGACGCAAAAACCAAACGGTTCACGAGAATTCAAGGCGCCATTAGCCGGGTTGAGCCGGCAAGCATGACATTGATTGTGACCGATCTGTTTCAAGATCGCGGTGATATTAGCCGGCTGACTGAAGAGTTCAAGCAAAAATGTTTTAAACAAGATTTAACTTTTGGCATATTGGGCTTGCGCAGCGAGTACGATGGCACGATTTACGACCTCGGCCCGAATATACCTGCCCTGCCGTATCGCACTAAGCCGGAAGAGAATACCTATAGGCCTTTTTATATCATCCTAATGGGAAAATACAGCGACGTCGTGCATTTTTATGAACTATTTAAAACGTCCGGTTTGGATTTCAGCGTGAACGAATTCATCGCCTATTCACCCTATTTAACGAGCCGACCCATCTCGTTTTATGATGCTCGTATCGACTCGACATTTTACTTGGCCGAGGTTCCGAATTTGATTCCATACGATCGGCAGGATGCAAGAGCCAAACAGTTTCGTATCCAGGGCGATCCTGAAATTGCCACGCTGGTGACGACGCTGCCTTACTCTCCGGCGCCTTATACAATGCCGTTTGACCATCGCCAGCTTGATATTAAAATTTCGGCCACGCAATGCTTGCCGGACACGTTTCTCTCAAGTCCGCAAGCCGCAAAGGCGTTGAGTTTTCCGAATTGGCAAATTTCATCAAAAAAGGATAGCATAGCCATTCGTGCGGAGATACGGCCGGCTTTGTTGCCGGGCGATGGTCTTTATTTTTACGAGGTCATTTTCCGTCCCAAGCTTGAAGCTTATCAATACCCGGCCTGGATTAGCGCGTGGGACATGGAGAAGGCATCGACTTTGAGCAACGGTTTCAATGCAGAACGCAAGCTCGCTGGCGCTAGCACGTTGAATCTCTATTGGTTGCTGGTCGATCTCTGGAGAGCGAATTTTTTCATTCATGAACAGCCGCGTATTGCGACTTTGTATTGTTATTTCAAAAAGGGATAAAAGTTTTAGCAAGGAGCCAAAAATGAACCACGTTATTAAGAATCTCGTTGGAATGATTTTCGTGGCGGGTTTTTTCTTAGTGTTCCTGTATATGGTTGAAGCGCAATATTTGTTGCCGCGGTCGATTGTTCCGGTTCCCGGCGTCACTCTCGATCAGTGGCTCAGCAGCTTTAAACTTTGGGGAGTTATTGGCATTCTCACAGCTCTGGCGGCAAGCTTGCTGTGGTATATTCTCGCCCAATGGGTTTTTCGGGTTAATAATTTATCGGATGCAGGCCCGAGAAGGGTTTGGGAAGCGTTAATATTGATTCCTATTTTGTCAGTCGTGGCCGCCCTATTTTTTACACGGAGCGCCCAAGCTGGAGAGATGTTAGCCTATGCACTATATATCGTGAACGCTTTGTTATGTTATTATTTTTCTACTGTCCTTTTTTCGCCATCATCGCATAAATTTGTGCCTTACTTCGCAAGCTTTTTACGACCTTTATTACGCGGAGCGTGAAATAATTTACACTAATATGTGAGCAAAATAGAGAATTCACTGGGTTTTCTTTCAACGCAATCATGTCATCTTTATCATTCTCAGTGTAAATCTGTTGGAGGAAATATGAGCTATTACGTCATCGGCATTGGCGGCAGCGGCGCAAAGTGCGCCGAAGCTCTCACGCACCTTTGCGCCATGGGTATGATGCCTGCACAAGATGTATATTGTATTTTTGTTGACCCCGATCGGGCTAATGGTAGCCTGGGACGCGCTTCGGTCACTCTTACACGATACCAAGACTGCCATCAATTGCCAGTGGGTGATCGGGAGAAAGTCAAGATGTTTCGAGCCAATATTTCAGTTGGAAATCCTTACGTTTGGTCGCCCTTTATGGAGGATCAAGAACGGCCAAAACTCGCTGATTTCTTCGAATATCCCCGGCTGAAGGCCAAGGATATCAGGGCGGCTCAGTTGTTTGACGTTCTGTACAGCGAGACGGAAAAAGGAACCAGTCTGGAAATGGGGTTTCGCGGCCATCCCTCGATTGGTGCCGCGATTATGGCTCGCACGGTTAAATTAGACGAGGCCGAGCCTTGGCAAACTTTCAGAAAATTGATCGCAAATGATGCGAGTGGCGGAGAAGAGGCTAGGATATTCTTGTTTGGATCTATCTTCGGAGGCACCGGTGCCTCAGGATTTCCGACGATAACTCGTTTGATTCGAAACGAGCTTAAAACCAGCGAAGTTAAATTTGCGAAAATTGGCGGCGCGTTGCTCCTGCCGTATTTCAATTTTTCGCCGGATAAAAAGGTAGAAATGCGCGCCAACTCCGAGTATTTTCTGATGAATACGCAGATGGCGTTGGAATACTATCATAACCGTGAAAAGCTTCCCGACATCATCTATTTGCTCGGCGAGGAAAACTATAGCATGGTAAAATTCAGCTTAGGTTCCACCGAACAAAAAAATGAAGCGAATTTCATCGAACTTTACGCGGCACTGGCGGCAGTTGATTTTTTTACTCAGAAGGAACCTAAAGGATATGCGATGGTTGCACGCCAGGATAAAGGGCGCATTGACTGGCTTGATTTGCCTGATGGGAAAAAAGGCAGCAATATTAAACCTCTTTTTGCTCAATTTACCCGTTTTGCCTTTGCCTATCTGCACTTTTTCTATCCCGCTTGGAAGAGCGTTCGAGAAGGCGGCAAGTCTTTTCGTTTTCCGTTTTATCAAGAGTACTTCGAAAAAATTAAAAATCAGGTGGATCAAGCCGAGGTCGACAAGAAAATGGCTCAAGTAAAAGAATACTGTGAGTTCTTTTTGCTCTGGGTGGCGCAAATTGCGACCTCCGCAAAAATCGTGAATGTCGAGTTGATCAACTACCTTCCTTTTGCCAAAATAGAAAGCACTCCTAACGAAGGCAGCTTTGCGCAATTGCTGCCGAATTTTCGCGAAAGCGAATTTAACAAGTTGGTTTATCCCATTGGGCCGGATGGACCGAAGGAGATTGCCAAAGTCTTGGATAACCTTCACGAAAACAAGGTGAGAGATACTAAGGCAGACGGTCTCGGCAAGTTTTTTCATGCTTTGTATAAAGCTTATGAATTATGAAATGGATTTTTCGTAATCGCCCAAGAAATCTATATTGCAAGGAGTATCCAAAATGCAACCTCTCTTACCCCGATTAAAAAAAGATACGGATTCCGACAAAACGAGCAAGCTGGCAGAATTCAAGGAAAATGGCGAGTGGCGCGTCGGAACCAGCGCGGAGTTGAGCGCTCTGAGCAAAAGCCTTGAAATCGACGAATTCGATCTGTCCTATCTTGAAGTCGATTCCATTCCCGACATGTGGGCGCGGCCGATTTTGTTTGAGATGGCGTTCTTTAATGAGCACCATTTATTGCATAAACGTATCGTCGCAGAGTGGCGGGGTTTGTTAACGATGCTGGCGCTCAAGGAAATTCGCCATCTGCCTATCGATTGCGCCGAAGTGCGAATTCCCAAACGGGCAAAACCCGAAGAGTTGGACAAGGATAAAAAGGCCGCGGTGAACGAATCGCCGGATTTTCTGCAGGCGCTGGGTGATCTCGCTCCAGAAGATTTTCTTACTGAAGACAGCGATTGGCATCGATTGTATGTCATATTGTTTTCTGGACAGCCAATTGGCATGACTTCCCCGACCACTTTGGTTTGTACTGCCGTGAATTACATCAATCGCATTCGTGACGTGGCCTGGTTTGATGGGCGATTGTTGCAAAGCCCGGTCAATCCGGATGACCCAACGAAATCCAGGCTAAATGAATATGAAAAAAACGTTCTCATCAGTTGGCTGGAATATGTGAGTAAGAATCTGGCGGAGTGCGAAATCACAAGCAAACGCGCCTCCAGCCGATGCAGCGATCTAATTAAAGAAATTGGCAAATTTCAAGAATTACTTGGAAAAACCGGCCATGTTGAGCCGGCAGAAGAGTTGAGAAGCCCAACTGGCTTGAACCTACGGCACGGCATTTTCAGCTTTATGGATAAGCCGATCAAGTCCGGCGGAGGAACGACGGAAGGCTCCTATGTCAAACTGAAGCCATCGCGCATGAATCCCGACCCTTCGCCGGCATTGCTGGTCATTGACAAAGAGATCGCCACGCAATGGCGTATGCGAGCGCAAGATGTCATCGTTGTGGGCTCGACCACATTAAGCTCGATTCCATATAGCGGGCTGGGAAAAGACAGAACACGATTTGCCGATGTCACCCTGGTTGATGCGGAATGGGCAACGCCCGAGATGTTCTTTACGCAGAAGCTGTTTTATGTGGCGCAAAAGAATGCCTTTCCGGGATCCATGGAAGTCGAAGGGATGCCTAACATGATCCTGCAGGGTGAGCCAGCGACCCCGATTTTGCCGATTCAACCCTGGCTTTTGAAATACTTGTCTCTGCAAGACTTGAGTAATCGGTTCGCTTTTCAGAAAACCAATGACGGCATGATGGCGCGGCTCAAGCTGCCGTTGCGCGGTAAAAGTGGCGAAGGTGAAGATTTCATCATCCAAAAAGAGTATCGCAATACTGAGAGTGATCTGTATGCGCTTCGCCAACTTCCGGTGGTGGAGGTTTGGCCGAATTTCGCCGCTGAAAATTGGAAGGCGTATTACACCTATTATTCGCGCAATAAAGGCGCGAAAACGTTTTATGCTTCTCCGGTTATGCCGGGGACAAAACTTGAGCGGCAATCCGATAAAGCCAAGGCCAAGCTTTCTGAAGACGGCAAATTTATAGAGTGTGAAACTCACAGAGCAGGTCCTCGGCTGGAACAGATCACCAGGTTGGAGCAGTTTCCGGAAGGGTTTGAGTGCTTTTTTGATATCCCCGATACGAGCACGAAAAAATTTAACACGATCGCCGCTGGCCTAATTCTATTGCAACAACCAGCCGAAAAGCGCCAAGTCAATGAATGGAAAATCGGCATTGATTTCGGGACAACTGGAACGAACGTTTATTATTCAGATGGAATCGTTGATCCGCGGCCATTGGAGTTTCATGACCTTTTCTGGAAGGTGACTGATTCCGTAGGCGACGATCGAGCTGATACCATCAATTATCGATTTGTTGCGGGCAAAAATGCTGTGGCTCCCTTCTTGAGCATATATCATGATTTTGAAATTGCCGATCCTGCTGAATCGAGATTAAGGCCTTTGCTCGATGGACATATATTCTTTAAAAATATAGGGGACATCTTTAACGCCATGGATCAAAGTAAGCACACAAACTTGAAGTGGGGCACCAGCCAGGAGGATCGCAAACGCGCCAACGCCTTCTTGACCCAGTTGTGTTTTCAGTGTGCGGCGGAAGCGGTAAGCCAAGAGGCCAAAGCGATCAGTTGGCGATACTCTTTTCCCACAGCGTTTTCTTCAGGTGATATTGTGATTTTCCAACAGGCATGGAATAGTATTGTAAAGATCTGCAATCAGCTCACCGGCATTGGCGTGGTCACCGCCGGCACAGACGGCGCGGAAAGAATTGCAGACCCTCCCAAGCCCAAGACAGAAAGTGTGGCTTCCGGGCAGTTTTTTGCGGACAAGCAAGACATCAAACGGGTAGCTCCGTTTGGCGACAAAGGCGCATGCCTGGACATCGGCGGTGGCACTTCAGACATTTCGATATGGTACAATAATCAATTGCGCTGGCAGACCTCGGTTCGCTTTGCCGGACGTAACATGCTCTTGAACCTGTTCTATCAAAATCCTGTATTCATAAAGCGTTTTGAAAAAAGTAGTGAGATTGATTTAGTGCACGAGCTTGCAACTAAAAAACAGGAAACCAGATTCTATGCTCAACTCGATGTGCTTTTGAAAGAAAAAGGAAGGAATTGGCAGGAGAACTTGTATTTGGTTGCCGGCGAAGATTCGGTGAGCGGCTTTATGCAGCTCATTGCGGTATCTTTAGCGGGGCTGATCTATTATGTTGGCCAGATACTTGGCGCATTGCACGGCGACGAAAAAGTCAAATTCCCGGCTGAAATTCCCAATGTGTTTGTCGGCGGCAACGGCGCTCGTATGTTTGATTGGCTGACCGGCGGGGGGCGATTTACCGTTGGTTCGCCTATCAGCGGCCTTTTCAAAGCTATGTTGATCGCCGGCTCTGGCTTTAAAACGAAAGAGTCCGATATAGCTATCTACACCAGCCCCGAGCCTAAATCTGAAGTCGCGTATGGTTTGGTGAGTGACAGAACTAGATTGGATGGAATCAATCAATTGGCCACCGACGGCGTGATCGCTGGAGAAGATTTTTCCGAGGGCGGCAAAGAGAAAGCCTGGATGAAAAAATTGACCGAAAAACTTTTGCATAGCGGCATCAGCAGACCTCCGAGTCTCAATCATTTCAAGCATTTTCTCGAAACTTTCAAGGATTATACAAAAGCGCCGGGTAACCGGGGGTTGATTAGACCACTGGAATATGATGACTTTGAGCTAAATGCTTGTGCGCAAAACCTGGCGCAAGAGCTTGGTTCCGCCAAGCTTATGAAAGAAGACGAGATTCATGTCGAGCCTTTGTTTATCACCGTGTTAAAGCATTTTCTCGGCATCAAGATTACGCAATGGGCCGAAGCCCAAAAGCCGGTTTGAGTAAATAAGGACACGAATATCATGGAGAGGATGAGCCTTATGATCCGAGTTATGAAGGAAAAGTCTTTGTGGTTGCTCTGCTTCTGCACGCTGTTCATGTTCTTTCCGATAGTTGGGCACTCAGAAAAAAGTGCTGTCGGTTCTCCGGCGAGCTACGACGAGATCATGCAAAGTCTTGACCAGATTTCCCTTGAACTGCGAAAACACCAGGAGGATATTGAAAGCAAAAAAGATGTTGGCGCGCTTGCAGACATTGAGAAAAATGTCACTAAGTTATACAAAGACCTTCCCAATGTGGATGAGTGGTTTCGAGCCAACAAGAAGCTCGATCCCTTGCAAGTTGCTAGTGTGCGGGATAAAGCTTTCACCCTCAAGATCGAGTTTTTTAATGTGCGTGCCATACTGGCCTCCAAACTTGGCGCGATTCAACAAAAAATGTTGGCGGAACAATTGCAAGGGCGAGTTCAAACTATTGAGAAAAAATTAGTGGCTATGCAAAATTCCGGCGATGGGTCGATTTATTGGTATATCGGCATATTATTTGTGATGGTCATGCTTGGCGGTTTGGGATATTGGGGATACTTTAATTTATTGAAGAAGATAGGGGATTTAGATGCACGGCGGGAACTTACAAAGCAGCATGAGGATTTTTTCCAATTAAGCTTGAAAGCATTCAGCTATGAAATGTGCAAACTACGCGAAGCGCTGCCGCGAACGCCTGCGAAAACGGCGAAAGATCGGGATGAAACGGTTGTTCTCACAGAACCCCAGCAGCGAACTGAGCGAAAGTCTCCAATAGATTCTTTGGTTACTTTATATAATCGTATTGTCTATGAAAATGAAATCATCGGCGACTTTTGGCAAAACTATGAGGTGACGACGATTGGCGTTACGAACTCGGAGGAAAGAGTCGGCAATGACAAAATTCCTCCGCAGTTCGGCAAAGCGAGCAACGGCGAGCTTTACGCCGTAAAAATAACCGATGACGACCATCGAAAAAAGTATGCCGTCGTGCCAAAATTCGGTCTGATATTTTCAGAGGCGAAATTCCTGCGAGGCGGCTTGCAGTTCGTTTTTGATTGCAGTGATTTCCAGGCCGGCCGAAAAAACGGCGCTATAGTTATCAAGAAGCCCGCTTTCTTTGAGCCTGATGGTCAGGGTGAATCCTGGCGTCTTGTTAATCGGGGAGAAATTGGCTTGGAGTAGAAATAGGCTTAGCGCATCATTCAAATGAAATTGCGTTTCAAAAGGACGGGGATTCCTGTAGCAATGACAATCTTACATTTCAATTAATAAAACATCAATTAGGCGAAAATCAAGGGAACTGATCATGACCGTTAATGTAACCACTGTAACCGAAGGAGGGATTGGGGAGTTCCTGTTCCCTGATAATCCCGCGGCGTTCATCATAGTTGTCCTGCTTTTTCTGGCATTTACCGCTTGGTTTCTCGGATTGGCGCGCTCGGTTTGGCTACATCACAAAACACAAAATCAATTGCGGGCGTTGGAGGATGTCGAAGAATTGGCTGAGGCGCGTCAAAAACATGACCAAGTCTCGACGGAAAACGGAAGGCGGAAGAGTCCAATCAAGATTTTTGACGACTTTATCACCGATCGCCTGATGGAGGATGAGCCAGTAGAGCCGATTCGCAAGCATTTGCGCACCATTTTTCTGGCCGGCTGGAGCGAAGGCCGTTTAGAAACCGGAGAATTGATTCGCCATACTTCCCAACGGCTTTTTCCGGAGAATCATCTCTTCCGGGCGGCGCTCGCTACATTCATCGTTTTCGGCTTGCTGGGCACTCTGTTTGGACTGGCCGACAGCCTCGCCGGATTGGCGCCGATTATCAACAACAAAAGCGCCGGCAACTCAAATGAAGCGATTATCTCCGGATTGAGCCAGTTGTTGACGGAATTGAGAAGCGCCTTTGCGCCGAGCATTTGGGGCGTTGGCTTGACGATCTTGGGCATTGCGTTGCACGGGCTTTATCTCCGCCGGTATGCCGCGCCGCTGCAACAAGCGTTGGAATGGCTGACGCTGACCGTGTGGATCCCCAAGCTTTATCCGACCCGCTCGCAAGCGTTGCAGGAGACAATGGAGAAAAGCTTCGACGCAGCGCAAAAAGTCGCCCGAGTGGCCGAAACCATCGAGTCCGGAACCGAAGAATTCAGCAAAAATTTAGCGACGGCCAATTCGATGACCAAGCTCTTTTCCGCCGCGGCTACGCAACTCGACCAGGCCTCGGGAACGATCGGCAAAGCTTTTGCCGAGAACTTCGTCAAGCATTCGGAGCAATTTAGCGCGAGCGTCAAAACCTTGAGCAGTTTCGAGCACGAACTGAAGTCGCTTTACCAGCAAATGTATAAAGGCTCTGAAGATTTTCGCCGCCTTTATGGCGAGACCTTGGACAAACAAAACACCTCGCTGGAGAGCATTGTAACCAGCTTAAAATCCTACGAAGCGGCTTACATCGAAAAACGAGAAAAAATTGATACCTCGTTGCATGAATTCATAAATGAAGCAAAGGGCGCAACCACGAGCGTCAGCGAAAGCAACAGAAAGCTCGTCGAAGAATTGAACGCGCAGCTCGTCGGCGAATTAAACAAAGTCCAAACGGTTCTTGCCGAAAAATTGAACCGCGTTCAGGAAGCCATGGCTGTAGGATTCTCCGCCCTCGACGACGCGTTCGGGCGGTTACGCCAGCCTTTTGACCATACAGCCGACACGATTCGCGGCACTTTTGAAAATTTTGACAAGGCGATTAAAGGATACATCCACGACGACCTCATCGCGCATTTTAGAACTCAAAACGATCAAAACAAAACGCAATTGGATAGCATTCAGGGCTTAAATACGACGATTGAAAATTTGCTGACACTTTTGGTGGAAAACAGCGAAACCCAGGCAGCACAGTTGAAGCATTTGAACGCGACACTGGGCAATTTCACCCCGGCCCTTGCGGCTTTCGGCGGCGCACTTAAATCCTTGTCCGGCGACATGCAAAACGTCGTTCGCGCCGTGAATCAGATAAAGAATCTAAAGCCGTACACTCCCCAGGCGGTTGCCACGAAGCCCACGTCAAAGCCTCGTGAAGCTCGTGTCGATGCAACGCGCAAAGCAACTGTGGCAGCGCCAAACAACAGCGCTAAGGACGGCGGCGCAGACAACATTTTAACCCGGTCATGGAAATGGCTTAGTTCTGTGTTTATCGAAGAGGAGGTAGGCAGCACTCTTCCCAAAGCGCCGGTTACCACCAAAACCTCTGCGCAAAAAGTGGAAGAGGTGATTGTTGTCGACGACGCCAAACTCAAATTGCAAAAGGATGTAACTGCGACAAGCGACAAGCTTCTCAAAGAGACGGATAACCCCGAAACCTCTCCCCAAAAAGCGGATGAGGTGATTGTTGTCAACGACGCAGATCTTAAATTGGATGATAAAAATCATCCATAGAAAAGTTTGCCAAACCTTATAGAGTACCAAATGAATCCCGAAGAAAACGTTTTTAGCTTCAATTTCTGGCCATCTTTCGCCGATCTTATGCTCGCCATAGTGCTGATTTTAATTATTGTTATCTTCGTGATTTATTCAGTGCTTTCCGCCGGCTCGGTGAATTTGCGCCACGTCGAAGAACGGCAGCATACGATGATTGACGAGTTGGCTGCTTCGCACGGCACGACGGCGAAAGAGCTCACAACAAAGACAAACGGCGAACCCGCGAAAGATTCCAAAACGAAGTTTTACGCGATCTTTATCGATCGCGACACTATTCCGGACGTGATGATCCGCAACGAGCCGACGTTGCAGCGCTTCAGCTTCGGCAGTCACATTCTTTTTGCGAAGAACGGTACGGAATTGACGAGCGGTGGACAGCAAGTCTTGCGATCTTTGGGCGCTTCGCTCAAAAAACAATTGCCTATCATTCGAGAGATTCAAATTCAAGGCCACGCTGATCCCGACCTCACTCGCAGCTACCGCTCGAATTTGGATTTGGCGGCGATGCGCGCGATTGAAGTTTATCGTTTCTTTCAAAATTCCATTGGCATTGATCCAGCGCAGTATTTGATGTCCGCCACTTCGTTTGGCGAGTTCAAGCCGGTGCAACGCTTGGATGAGGATGCCTATTCTTTAAAAAAGCTCAATGCCCACAACTTTACCGAGGCCCAGAAAAGCCAAAATCGGCGCATTGAGTTATTGTTGTTTTATCGGTTTTGAATCTGATAATAGCTTGAAAAGTGAGGATGTTATGCGTAGAACATTGGTTCTTATTCTGGTTTATGGTGCTATTGGTGGTGTTTTTAATAATTTATATTCACAACCTGCAACAAAATTGTATGGAAGCGGCATAGAGATTCATCTTTTGATAGACTGTTCGGAAAGTGTGTGGCAGCGTGGCGACCCAAACGAACTCAAGAAATGCTTCAAACAGATTTTAGCGCAAGTCGTCTCCAATATAAGGCCCATTGAGGAAAACGGCGATCGTCTCGCCGTTTATTTTTTTGCCGATCGTCTCAAAGTTGGTATGCCTCTACAAATTGTTGGGCATGAAGATGCGACTCAGAAAGCGGTATCAGAGCTTTTGCAGAGCGTTCTTTTACAAAAAGATACTCCGATGGTCGATGGCTTGAGTAAGACTAAATCAGATTTGCGCACAGTTCTTGCGGAGGTTTATGACAAAATTGAGAGCACAGCTTTGACCACTAGAGTAGAGCAAACGAAAGTTGTTATAATTATAAGTGACGGCATTCATGACCCGAAAAACGAGTTCAAATACAATCTCACTGATTTCAAAATTGCACCTCTCTATGAAAGTAGGCGCATTGCTTATAAACTATCTGAATTTAGAAATATTTTGAAAACCCAAGTTTGCTTGCTACAATTACCTTATGAGCGCCCGGAAACAGATCTTCTTACATATGCGCATGTTGCGTCATGGGATTCCTTATTAGGCGATTATCGCTTCGCTGCAAACAACTTGCAAGGCATTAATTATGTCGTAAGCGAAGCATTCAGAAAAATACGCTCGATAGCTTTTACAGACATTTGTATAGAGACGAATTTTTTGGGGCTTGACAAATGGAACTGGATAAGTGGAGAGCTTGTATTTGTAACCCCTAAATTATCTGTAGATAAATTGGAAGTCATGATCAAATTAAAAGCTATTTATGATAAGGAGCGCAATGAAATCTGGAATGATGAAGATATACCTCCCGGGGAAACAAGAAAAGCATTGTTTATTATGAGTCAGTTAAATTCATCCAGATTGAATAAAACGAAAATACTATTTAAGCTGCCAGAGAGTTTTGATGAAAAAAAATCCATGCACTACTTGAAAATTGAGATTACCCCCGACTATATTGAAACCTATCATGGCAAAGAGTATCTATCATTCAAATTTAAGAACAAATGTGAAAGAATCAACTCTCTGACAGCAAATTAGGAGGTGAGCATGTTATCGTCTTTCGCATCACCACGCGTAACTAGCCAAGGCACTGTCCAACCGGCTGATACAACAAATTTTCTTCTTCTCGTTCCTGAAAACGATTTTGTCGATTCCTTACATCTCCCTGTCGTATCCTTAGTGTTCTTTTTCATCTATTTTGCACTAATGCTGCTAGCTTACTTGCGGAGACGCTGGGGGCTATTGGGACAACGCGAGCTTGTCCATTTCAGAGTATATGAATATGACCCAAGAAATAAGACACATACAATTCCGGCAATCTTTGATGAGCGCCAACCATTTAAAAAACGTTTAACATTTTCTACCATGAATGATGCAGACTTAGGCAGGCAATACGGTGCTTGGAAAATGACTATTTACCCTGCCAATCAATATCATATAGTAATTATACCTGAAGATGGGGATGGAAAAAGAAAACTGGTTTATCTGGCGCGACCTGAAAATGATAAAAATGATAGCAAAAATTGGAAACCTATTGGCTCTCAATTTATAAAGAAAAATAGTTTAAAAGAGAGCACGGATGAATCTATTAAGCTTTGCTCGACTTTGCTTGAAATTACTAAAAAGAAATTATTCTCAATAATAATAGACTTCAAAGAGCAAAGGACAAGCCGTTTTTCCAAAATCTGGATTTTTGATAAGTTGGATTTTAAAAAGGATGGGGCTAGTTTTTGGGAAAAAGTGGGTTATTGTTGTTTGGCAGTAAGTATTGGGATTCATTTGATTTGGTTTTTCACGGATTTACAACATTTTCTCGGTCATGGTGGGAATCCTCTGTATTTTCCAAAGTATTTTCCAGGATTCTATTTTTTGCCATCTCTAATTCTTATTCCCTTATTGATGAGAAAACCACCATCGATTGAAAATTTGATCGATATGTTTGACGCGACATGGAAAGTTGTCTCTTTGCCTTTCGCTTTGCTTTTTGGAGCAAAACGTGATATATCAATGGAAACAACACAATAAAAACTTAGGGGATTATTAAATGAGAATATTCGTGACTCTCCTTACGTGGGGTATTTTGGTGATTCTGCTTTCAGGTTGTTTTGAAATGGTTGAAGATATCTGGATTAACCCTGATAGCAGCGGCCGCCTCAAATTAGACATTGCAGTTTCTGAGAAAGCTATTGCTTTGGGAAAACTTGAGGGATGAAAAGATTTTTCAACAAACTTTGAAGAATCAAAAAAACGAATGGAAAACAATCCCGAGATAGCCAAATTTGATTACCAAGAATATAGTGATGCTGGAATGCGGCATTTTATCTTTGATCTGGCTGTCAATGACTTCCATAAGCTTGCCGCGATGAGCCGTAATCTCTTTTTTGACGACAACGCCGCAAGCGATTCTTCTGGCCTGGTTGCTTTTAGTTTTAATGATCTACCGGAGGGTAAAGTTCGTTTTCTCCAAATTTTTAAACAAGAAAACGCACAGGAAAAATCTAATTTTGAAAAAGGATTGGAGCATTATATATTCTCTGAAAATTATATCACGATCGTGCTTTATGCACCGAATATTATCTCATCGAATGGAATAAGCAAAAACGACAACCAAGCGATGCAATGGAGATTTACCGTCGGTGAGCTTATCAGCGGTGAAAAGGCCGGAAAACAGCTTGAAGCAGAATTTATTTTTTCAAGAAGTTGGTGGAAACGGATATCAGACTGGTTCAAACGATAAGATTTTATTAACGGCATGCACCAAAGCCTGCTTCGTGGAAATAACCTTTGGACAAAACAAAGGAATTCTCTTGATGAAAAAACGCCAGCCCGCTGCATTTATGAGTTATGTTCGCTTTGACGATGAACACGATAACAGTCGCTTGACTGCATTCCGTAAGCGATTAAGCGAAGAGGTTCGTCTACAAACAGGAGAAGAATTTCCAATCTTTCAAGATCGCAATGATATCCATTGGGGGGAAGCATGGAATGAACGTATCAATACTTCGATTGATTGTGTCACATTTTTCATTTGTATCATTACCCCCAGCTTTTTCAAAAGCACGGCCTGTCTAAGCGAGTTAGAAAGGTTTCTTAAGCGAGAAAAAAGCCTGAAGCGGAATGATCTCGTGCTGCCGGTTTATTACGTAGATTGCCCTCTCATCGAAGATGGAGTCAAAACAAAAAATCAAAGATTAGCGAAGGCGATTAAGGCCATTACATCTCATAATTATACAGATTGGCGTAATCTAAGGTTTCAACCGCTCACTTCAAATCAAGTTCGACACGCTTTTGCTCAACTTGCCGTGCAAATTCGAGACGCCTTAAAGCGTACAAAAAAGACGGGGAAAAATCGAACAAAACGTACTAATAGTACCCTAAAGCTGTTTCCGCTTGTTGGGTCAAGTCAAACCTCTCCAGGTAGCCAATTTCCCAAACATCTTGTCCGACCACCTCAGGACGCTGAGTTTTCGAAAGAAATGTTGAAAATTAAGAAGTGGCTATCATTTAGAATTGTGCCAAAGACTTATATCGTGAACCCCAAACGAGGCAGGTTTCACACAATTATGGACGCGATTAAAGAAGCAAATCATGGAGAACGGATACTCATTCGCCCAGGGTATTACAACGAAAGCCTTATCATTGACAAGACACTTGACATTATTGGTGATGGAGAGCCTGATGAAATTCAAATACAGGCCATAGGCAAAGACGCTATTTTGTTTAAAGCGACAAGAGGAGGCGTAAAGAATTTGACTTTGAAGCAAAGCGGGGACGGGGCTTGGTATGGTATAAGAATTTTACAAGGGCGCTTGGATCTCGAATACTGCAATATTACTAGCGAAGGATATGCGTGTGTCGGTATTTATGCTGGAGCTGATCCGCGCTTGCGAGAGAATATGATCCATAAGGGAAGACGTTATGGAATAATTGTCGATGAAAACGGCCAGGGAACGATAGAAGATAATGAAATATGTTATAATGGCACTGCTGGTGTATTTATCCGCAAAGATGGCAATCCCACACTACGTCGTAACTACATTCGCCATAACGTTCAATCTGGCGTTATCGTCATTAATAAAGGACAAGGCATTTTTGAAGAGAACGATTTTTTTCGTAATTCGTATGCAGGATTGGAGATAACGACAAGTGGTAATCCTACACTGCGCCGCAACCGAATTTACGACAGCCATGAATTCGGTATTTTAGTCTTTGAAAATGGCAATGGAATAATAGAAGACAATGAGATTCTCCGTAACGGAATAGGTCTCAAGGTCGTGTCGGGAGGCAATCCTATTTTACGTCGCAACCGCATCTGTGATAGCGAAAAATCTGGAGCGCTATTTCAGGCTAATGCCGCGGGATTTCTTGATGAAAATAGTATCTGCAATAACAAAAACTCTGGAGTAGAACTATGCTCCGATAGTAACCCTACACTTAGGAACAATTTTATAAACAAAAATCGCCATTTTGGTTTGTTAGTCTATGATGGTGGCCGTGGTACAATAGAAAACAATGACTTGCGAGGCAACGATCGTGGGCCCTGGTGTATTGCCCCCAATTGTGAATCGAAACTCATCCGCAGCCGCAATCTTGAGTGAGTGGTAATTTCAGATTGCAAGTCGTCTTGCTGTGAAAAATGAATGGCGGATGACATCGTAAAATAGATAACTTTTTTACAACGGTTTTAGAAATAAAACTGCGTAAATATCGGCCAAATGAAAGGCTTTTGAAATTTTCACGTATAAAATATGTATCAATTGGTGTAAAGGAGGTCAATACCATGAACACAAAGAGATTTGACTTAAATCTAATATTGGCTGTAGCCATCATCATGGTTACAGGGGGTTACGCGTTTTCTGCATCCCCAATAGGCATCAGCGCAGAAATCGAAAAAGCGGCGCTTGCTGAAAAGTGGCAGCTTGTCGCCGACCTATGCGGTCCGAACGAAAAACTCACTTCTTCTCCGGTTCTGCGCGCTATCAAGGGGCATGCACTGCTAGCGCTGAATCACAACAATGAGTCGTTGCTTTTGTTTTTATCAATTTCCGACGACAGCGTCTGCATGACCTGGCGGAAATGGACGGAGAGTTTTTCCTCGCGCTACTCCACGAATGCGGTTGCCCATTATTTAAAAGGCGATGCGCTGGGGCGCTGTGGAAATTATGATCGGGCAATAAAAAGTTTTGCGCAAGCGCTAAAATATAAACCCAACTTTGCATTGGCCCTTAACGCGCGAGGTGCCATTTATGCTTATAAGAAGCAATGGAATGAGGCACTCGCAGATTTTGAAAAAGCCTGTACAATAGCTCCCAAATTTGCCGATGCCCATGCCAGTCTCGGTAATCTTCTGCTGTTAAAAAAGGCTCCATCAGGCGCCGCCGATTGCTTCAACAAAGTATTGCCATTATTTCCTGAATTTGCCTTAGCTTTAAATGGTCGCGGTTGCGCTAATTTTGGCGAGGGCTTCTGGGCCGAGGCGACGAATGATTTTAAGCAAGCTTGTGAATATGACGCGACGATGAAACTTGCCCTCTTCAATGCCAATGCTTTAGCTAAAGCCGAATTAGAACTGGCCAGCAAGGCGCTGGGAGATTCTGCCGGCATGTCCATCAATGTCAAACAAGAAATCGACAAGCTCAAGAGGGACATCCAGCATAATGAGAAAACCCTTCAAGTTCTACCATGGATACCTGATATTACGCTAAAATTTGGCGATCCTAAAAAAATCGGAACGGAATTCGAGTGGAGCAAAAGCGCTATTCGTGATAATACTCTACGCAACCTGAAGCTTCAGCAAGCCAAGCTGAAAGAGCTTGATCCTTTTCAACAGTTTGAGAAGACCGGCGGCGCAACCACCGAAGAATTAAAACGCGCCCTTGTCGACAAAGGCGACTGGCCTTTCATTAATTGGTTTGGGTTGGCTTATGGCACTCATTAGATCGATCATGATCACATTATTTCTGGCGCTGACATTGTCGTGCTTGGCGTCGGATCAACCGTATATCGCCTATTCTCTTCGCGAAGCGCAAAATCTTTCACGTCAAGGCAAAAGCACCAGCCGTGAGCTGATCTACTTGGGAGGAATCACGCGCATCGTCGGCATGGTGTACGACGAAAAGAGCAAGGATATTATTCTCGTTGGCCGGCAAATCAAGGGCCAGCCTCAAGCCCACCTCGATGATCTCGTCACCGCTTTGCGCGCCAGATTGCTTTATGATGAATGGCCGTTGGTGAGCATCGATCCGACTTCGGAAACTTTTAAAACCGGCCGCCAGAAGGTCAACTTTAAAGGACGCATCGCCGATTCTCAATTTGGAAAGGACTTTCTTGACAGTGACATTATTTTGAAGAAGTACAGTCTCGAGCAAATTTCAACAATTGGTGCCGTGCAATCTTACAAGTCAATATGCTTGAACGCAATCAAAGCGCAAATCAATGCCCAAGGCGCAAAAGTCGTGCGGGTTCGCTGGCTGGCTGCCGATTCATCTCGAAGCCTTCATGGCAAAAGCGTGCAGGGAGGGGAAAGCCTGCAAACGCGATTTTGGTTTTATCCTTTGGAGCCAACTCGTATTGCGACGCGAGAAGGCGTGTTTTGTATCAAAGAACTGCGTTTGGGCGTTAAGCCGAATCTTGATCATGTCGATAAAAACGGGCTTTCGCCCGCAAATCATTCTTTTGATCTCAAATCTTCCGGCGACGCCTTTGCCAAGCAATTTACGGAACATTTCCAAAAGTTGACGTCAGTGTATCCTCCATTAAGAAGATTGAAAATACTTTACGATTTGGTTGCCGTGGCAGACGGAATTAAAAACATTCAAAATTATCCCGATCTCACGCATTTTCTTGAGCAATATAAGATCTCACCGATTTCCACTCTGAAAGAGTATGACGCGATTCGATTATTGGCTCTGGTGGAAAGATCCGATGGCAAGCAGCACGCCATTCAAATCAGTGGCGGGATCGATTTCACGACTGATCTGCAATGGTTAAATCGCGGCGACTTGACGCCATTGCGGGATGTCGTACTGAAATCACGTCCCCGACCTGATGCGCTGACGTGGCTGCTGCCTTTGCAGGGTTGGAAAATGCCCAACAGCAATGATTTGGCTTTAAAACCAGCTAATTTTGAAATCCCTTCTAAGCCGCCAAATTTCAAGAGTGAAAACGTGCCCGGATTCTCGCTCATTACGCAGTCTGTCGTATTGAGCGACAACGAGATCAATGGCTCCGGTCAAACAAGAAAATTTTTCGGATTCCCGCCGCCTCCACCGCCTCCACCATTGACTGCTGCAGCACCTCAAGCCGAATACGTACAATCATTAGGTGGTATCGACATAGCACCGGAACCAAAGGGAAAACAGGTTGATCTCAAAAAATCAAAAGAAAATATTCTCAAATCCAGATCGTCGAAAGACAGTCTCTCTTATCCCATCAAAATTAAAAAGCAGGATTAAGCCATGAAAAAAATGGCTGTGTATATCGGATTATCCTGGTTGCTCTTTTTAATTGGGTGCGTCCACGAACAACCGGTGGAGCCTGTCATGCCGCTTGATTATGGGCACGCTGTTTCTTTGCGCGTGCTGCAGGAAAGGCTCGGCGCGTGCATGGCGAATGGCAATTGCCCCAATGAGCTGTTGAATTTAGGCGGCTTGACGAAAATTTACGGCTATGTTATCGACGAGGCCAATCAGGATGTAATCCTTTTCGGTGAAGTGGAAAATCAGGCTCCGCCTTTGCATACCGAAGATTTTGTTGTGGCCTTGCGCAACGCTTGGTTCAAGTATTCCAACAGGCAGGGGAATACCATCACTTTTGCCAACCCTGGCTGTTCCATCGATCCCGATCCGAACGTCGTGCGCCAACTTAATGAGATCGCGAATAGGATTGGGGCCAATGCTTCGGGCAATGGAATTGAAAACGCGATACGTCACTGGCATAATGTCTGTGAAAGGCCTCAGGGAGTTAGAGTTCTCGGCATTCCATTTCAAACCCGCTTTGCCAAAGTCATGATCGATGCCGATTATTACATGAAGAACCTGGTCAACGGCTCCGTGCAGGCAGGCGTTGCCGGTTTTGAAAGCTTGATCGACATGACTGTGACAAGGGTGCGAGAAGATATTGTCAATAAAAGGCCAATTTCAGTTCGTATCGGCGCGTTGAATCGATTTGAGTTTGTTCCAGGGGAAAATACCTATCTGGAAGACGAAGGCATCGTTTTTATTGAAAAATGCCCGGTTACGTTAGTAACCGAGGAAGAGTATCTTTCAACCAAGGGTGATCAAATCGGCGGAACCGGCCAGGCCGATCCGATGGCCCAGCAATTTGCCGATAGCTTTTCCGTCCATTATGCCGAGATCGCCAAGAAAGAGCCAATTTATCTGGAACTGGAGGGTCTGTTCCGTTTTGTGGCTTTGGCCAAAATCATGAAAGATAAAAATGTGGTATTTTCTTTGGATTATTTTCTTGAGCGATTTCCCGTGCCGGAAAAGCCGGTTGCTTCCACTTTGCCTGGCATCTCGCATGTAAAAGACTTTGAGCATCGCTGGGATTATCAGGGCGGTTATCAGATTGCCAAGTTATGGTTTCCCAGTTGTGGCGGCGTTGGCATCGAGATCAATGTCAATCCTGAGAATTTTAAGCAGCAGCGAATGCACGAGCTGCGACAAGCCATTTTGCAGGCGCGACCTACGCTTGCTAGTAGCTTGATTCCAAATTAACGTTGCAATAGAGGCATTTTTGTTGTATATTAGGTTCCGACTCAATCAGAGCAGGAATCTATGCCATTTGTCAGTCAACGCGCCAAGCTCAACTTGTCT
>Ga0187892_10001923_pt1 | contig 44710 bp, 36 predicted proteins | sample MA1701073metaG_FD_139345 | JGI IMG/M metagenome (GOLD analysis project Ga0187892, IMG submission 139345) | Bio-ooze microbial communities from a basaltic lava cave in the Kipuka Kanohina Cave System on the Island of Hawaii, USA - MA170107-3 metaG ... | reverse complement strand
GGCCCATTTCAAGTCTTCCCACAACTCGTCGCACCGTGGTACGCTCGACCGTTGTCGACGGAGAGCAGCCCATGTTGATCCGATCAATCAAAGGAGGGACTTACCCTTAACCGATCACCGATGTTCCGCCATATGGTCAATGTTGAACGCAAGCGTAGAATCAACAGCGTGAACGTGCTGTTCCGGTTCGCATTATTCGAGGCGGTCTGAGGCGCCCTGTCCCGGAATCGCGTCGTGATAGCCGCGCGGGAACGCGTTCCGCCGGCCGGAAATGCACCAAACGAGTGCGGGATGGGACAGAGGGGAAATCGGAACCACACATTCGACGTGGGACAGCTCGAAATGCCCAGAATAAGGGGCTCAACAAACACCATCTGGAAGTGGGACACCCCCCGAGGTCGTTATCGTGGCGGGACGGTGCGTCCCATCGGGCGTCGTTCCCGTTCCCGCCCCCGTTATAGACATCGAGCGGAACGGGAACGCGGAACAGCCTCATGACCATCGAAGCGATCCCCTCGAGCCAGCTCCCGAGCTCAAGCGCCCGGGTCCATCCCGACGGATGGTCATGCACCGAGGGGACTTGCAGGCAAGGGGTCCATGAATCCGGGTGGAGGAACAAACGCCGGGATAGGGGTAGGGATGGCCGGTTGTCCCGGCCACCCCTCCCTCCGAACCGTACGGGCGGTTTTCCCGCATACGGCTCTCCAGTCAGTGGGCCCTGCGATGGGCAAGGACGTACCGACGATGGGCCACTTCCAGCGAGAAGAGCCCCTGTTCGGCGAAGAAGGACGTAGGCACGACCGTCCTCCTTCTGGCCCTCCGTGACGGAGGGCGTCCAGCATGCGCTCCGTCCACACGGCGCGTTCCACCCACCCGTAGGGGTCGGCTTCTCCCGCCAGCACAGCCCCCGCGGGCACTTCAGGCGGGTTGTTCTTCGCGTCATGCGACATCGCGACATCCACCTTCCTGGCGCCCTTCGCTCCACCGGCTTTCACCGGCTTCCCCGCTACTACGGCGCCTCTGCCACCTGCACGCCCAGCTTGCGCTGGCACTGCCGCATGCAGGCTTCCCCAGTCCACGCACGGCACCTTCCAGACGTCCCGCCGCCAACCACCTCATGACCATCGCGCACCCCTTCACCGGCTACCCAACGTGGTGCGCGCTGCCGCCCCGAAGGGCGTTGGCTTCGCCTGTACCCGCCGGCTCGCCTGGTCATGCGGCCGAATCGCGTTCGTCCTCCTGCGGGCCATCCGTTCTCCTCCCCCTGCTCCCCACGTCACCTCGCGGCTTCGCAGTCGGGTTCGGATACCGGGCCGGAGAGCCTCTACCCGGGTGGGGACTTTCACCCCACAGGTGCCGTGCGCTGTTGGGCGCACGGGCCGGGGGCAGTGCCCCCGGACTGACCCACCACGGTCCTGCATGCCAACGCGGGACGAAAGGAGCACCAGAGTGCGAGCTGGTACACGTGCGCGAGGGCGTTCCGTTGCTCGATCTCGTCTCGCCCTGGGAGGTCTTGGATGACGGAGAATAGAAAAGACGACGAGACCTGGGAAACGCCTTCCCTGGAGTGGCTGCACCGCGTGCGCCGCGAATCTCAGGCAGCGCGGGAGGGACAGGCGGTGAAAGTCATGTCCCGGGCCAGGGCCGAGGACCTTGCGCAGCGCCACGGCCTGAAGCTGGTACGACCTCCGACGAGCGTCCGCTAGGCCTTCGAGGCCGTCTGACAAGCGCTGACTGGGAGAAGTGAAGCGAAACCTGGGAAGCCGCAGGGGCCCGGTGCCGTGTGCGTCCAGCGCACGAGTGCGCTCGGCTGGAACGTCGGGAGGCCGAGGGTCGTGAGAACGTCGTAGCTGACGACGAGCGGCCCCGTGTCCCCCCCGTCGAGATACAGCGCGTCGACGTTCGACCCCGCGGGGACGGGCGGCGTCACGCAGCTCGCGTCGAAGAACAGCAGCACCGGCGATCGTCGAGCCGGCCGCCGGGCTGGCTGTCACGGCTCATCCGCCCCGACAGCGACCCCTTCCGTCTGCCGCTCGTCCATCCCTGCTTCCTCGCCGCGGCCTCAAGCCGCTCAAGGAGAGAGGAGCCGAGGAGGACCGTTCCGCCGAGGCGCAGCGGCCGCCCGTGTGTAACCTGCCACATTATTCTGAGGCGCCGTGTCACTTTGCCGTGCGGTACGGATCTAGTGTCGTCTCGCTGTGTTGCGTGACTTCGCTTGGCGCCGTGGCATGCACGACTGCGTGATGTTTCAACTGGCCAGAGAGCCCGTGGAAGCTGCCGGCCCTGTGGACGTCAAGGCCCGCCCACAGGGCCTTGGAAATCGCTGCGCGATTCCCACAGCTCCCACAGGCCGACGACGAGGATTCCTCGTTCCCACGAAAGCCTACGTGTCGCGTCTCGCAGCACGCTGAAGTAGTCGCAACAAGCAATCGCGCGGTCTCAATCTGGAAGAGGACACCCATAACTCGCTCGTAGAGAGTGAAACGTTACACCCGTGCTGGTGCTGGAACTCGTACCGGGCGAGGAACTGGCCCAGCGCATGGCCCGCGGTCCGCTGCCCCTCGACGAGGCGCTGGGGATCGCGCGACAGATCGCCGACGCGCTGGAGGCCGCGCGGATCGCACGCCGTTCAATCTGTGGCCGAGAGGAATAGGTATCTTTTCCACCCGAGGGCTGCCATCCTCCCCCCATGCCGCCATGCCCCACCTGCTCGCGAGAAGCGCCCGAGGGCAGCCGATACTGTCCGTCGTGCGCCGCCCAGCTCGGGAGTTCGGCAGATTCGATGACGCGGACGAGCGCCGAGAGTGCGAAGCCGACGGAAGCTCCGATCACCTCGCACCCGTCCCTCGACCGCTCGCGCTTCGTCCCCGGCGCCGTGCTGGACAAGCGCTACCGCATCGTCGGCCTCCTCGGCCGCGGCGGCATGGGTGAGGTCTACCGCGCCGACGACATGAAGCTCGGCCAGCCCGTCGCGTTGAAGTTCCTGCCGCAAGGACTCGAGCGTGACGAGAATCGCCTGACCCGCTTCCTCAACGAAGTACGTACCGCGCGCCAGGTCACGCACTCCAGCGTCTGTCGCGTGTTTGACATCGCCGAGGTCGACGGCCAGCACTACCTCTCCATGGAGTACGTCGACGGCGAGGACCTGTCCTCGCTGCTGCGTCGCATCGGACGGCTTCCGAGGGACAAGGCGATGCAGGTCGCGCGGCAACTGTGTGCCGGAGTCCAGGCGGCACACGGGCGGGGCATCCTGCACCGCGATCTCAAGCCGGCCAACGTGATGATCGACGGGCGCGGCCAGGTGAAGATCACCGACTTCGGGCTGGCCGGTCTCGAAGAGACGATCCGGGACGGCGAGATCCGCTCGGGCACGCCGGCCTACATGGCGCCGGAGCAGTTCGTGGGCAAGGAGGTCACGGTCCGGAGCGACATCTACGCGCTGGGCCTCGTGCTCTACGAGCTGTTCACGGGCAAGCAAGCGTTCGAGGCCACAACCCCCACCGAGCTGGCCGAGCTGCACCGGAATTCGGCGCCGACGAACCCGTCGAGCCTCGTCGAGGGCTTCGACCCGGCGATCGAGCGAGTGCTCCTGCGTTGCCTCGAGAAGGAGCCGCGCGACAGGCCCGCATCGGCGCTGGCGGTGGCAGCGGAGCTTCCCGGCGGGGATCCGCTGGCTGCCGCGGTGGCGGCCGGTGAGACTCCCTCGCCCGAGATGGTGGCGGACGCGGGAGGCGGAGAAGGGCTACGCCCGTCGGTCGCGGCGATCTGTCTCGCGGTCCTCTTCTCGGGGCTCGCCGCCGTACCGCTCATGTCCGGGAAGGTCGACCTGGCCCGCCGGATCTCGCTCGATCTGCCGCCCGAAGCCCTGACGCTCAAGGCCCGCGAGATCGTCCGCGAAGCGGGTTACACGGACCCGTTTCTCGATTCGGCCCGTGGCTTCGCCTATGACTGGGACCACCTACGGCACCTCGATGACGAGGATCCCTCCCTCCGTTGGCGAGGTCTGGCCGACGAGCGGCCGGCGCCGATCTACTTCTGGTACCGCCAGAGTCCGCGCTACCTGACCGCGACGGGCTTCGATCCCTCGCGCACCGGCAGCGAGCCCGAGCTCTTTCCTCTGGTCGCCCCCGACGATCCACCCCCCGTGCTCTCGGGCATGGTCGGTGTCCGCCTCGACACTCGGGGGCGTCTGCTCCGTTTCGACGCGGTGCCGCCTCAGGTGGATGACTCCCCGGCGACCGGCGAGGAGCCCCGGTGGTCGGCGCTCTTCGATCGTGCCGGGATCGAGCTTGCCGCCGTCACGGCCGTCGAGCCGACCCGGAATTCACTCGGGGGCGCGGACGAACGGAAGGCGTGGAAGGGGGCGTACCCGGACGGATCCCGGACGCCGTTCACCATCGAAGCCGGCTCCTATCGAGGCCGCCCGACCTATTTCGAGGTGGTCACGCCCTGGACGAGGCCCCAGCGCATGGTCCCCCGGACGCGACCGCCGGGTCACGCAACGTGGGCCGTCGTCACGGGAATCGTGTTCGCGACGGTCCTTGCGGGCGCGCTGCTGCTGGCGCGGCGCAACCTGCGCCGGGGGCGCGGCGATCGTCTGGGGGCGTTTCGCGTGGCGCTGCTCGTCTTCGTGGGTGGGATGCTGTACTGGGCGATGGTGAGCCACCATCAGCCGACGGGCGCCGAGTCCGACATGTTCTTCGACCACGTGGCAGTGATGCTCCTGTGGGCCGGGTTCGTCTGGCTGATCTACGTTGCGTTGGAGCCTTTCCTGCGGAGGATCTGGCCCGAGGCTCTCATCTCCTGGAACCGGTTCATCCGCGGCGGGCTGCACGACCCGCGGGTCGGAAGGGACCTCCTGATCGGGGGGACGGCGGCAGTCATCGTCATCGTCCTGGAGTTCACGGCCCATGTCCTTCCGGGTTCGATGGACCTGCCGCTCAAGCGGCCCTCGGTGAGCGTGACACTGACCGGTCTGCGGGGCGTTCGGGAAGCGATCGGTTTCTACCCGGCTCTCGTGATGGCCGGATTGACGGCGACGTTTTTTCCCTTGTTCCAGCTCGTGGTCCTGCGGGTGATCCTGCGACGGACCTGGGCTGCTGCCGTGGCTGTCGTGCTGCTGCATACCTTCGTCGGGACCCTGAGCGCCACGAATCCGGCGATCGAGGCGCCGATCTTCTTCCTCATGTCGAGCCTGGAGGTCTTCGTGCTGGTTCGCTTCGGGATCCTGGCCTCGTGGTCGAGGGTCGTCTTCTTCGCCGCATTGAGAACCCCTCATCCCTACACCTGGGACCTCTCCTCCTGGTACGCGGGAGGCTCCATCCTCACGCTGGCGCTCCTGGCCGCAATCGCGGTCTACGCGTTCCGTGTCGCCCTCGCGGGGCGCCCGTTGTTCCGCGGAGACCTCTTCGACGTCGCCTCCTCGGGCAAACCGTGAGGCCGCACTCCGCGACCACTCCTGGCCTACCTTCCCGCCACGGCCGAGACGGGCTCGAGCGAGCTGGCATGGGTCGACCGCGCCGGCCACGAGCTGCAGGTCGCCACGCGGACCGGGGAGTTCTACTTCCCGCGCCTGTCGCACGACGGCCGGCGCGTGGCCGTCGACGAGAGCACGCCGCTCGCCGACGTGTGGATCTACGATCTCGACCGCGGCACGGCGAGCCGTCTGACCTTCGACGACGTCGACGAGTCGCTCCCCGTCTGGTCGCCCGACGATTCGACGGTCTACTCCGCGCGCGTGCCCGGCCGATCGGACGTGTACCGCCGCCGGGTCGCAGGCAACAGTCCACCCGAACTCGTGGACGGCAACCCCACCGACATCTCCCCCGATGGGCGCTGGCTCCTCTACCGGCGGGACCTGCGCCACGGGCGCTTCACGCTGCACGTCCACGATCTGGTGGAAGATGGAAGCGACCGCCCGTGGATCGACACGCCGTTCTCCAACCGAACCGGGCAGATCGCACCCGACGGCCATTGGGCCGCCTACGTGTCGGACGAGTCGGGCCGGCTCGAGGTGTACCTCGATCGCTTCCCGGCGCCCGGCGAGAAGTTCGCCGTCTCGACCGCGGGGGGCGTGATGCCCGTGTGGAGACCGGACGGACGGGAGCTGTACTACTGGTCGGCGGCCGGAGAGATCATGGCCGTGTCGATCGAGCTTTCCGAGCGCCCCCGGATCGGCGCGCCGGTCGCGCTGTTCCCCGCGCGACTGCGGACCCTGGGCGGGTACAACCCGCAGTTCGGCGTGTCGCGGGATGGACAGCGGTTCCTCGTGAACCGCGTGGTCGACCGCGCGCCCACGGCGCCGATCACGCTGATCCAGCACTGGAAAACGGCGGCGCGGTAGGTTCCGCCGAGGTCGTCGTCGTCGGGGGTGAAGGTCCTCGAGTAGACTCCGCCGGTTGGTTCAGTCGGCAGGCAGCCCGTGAAGCTGGTCTCGAACAAGAGCCCCGACGAAGCGAAGGCGACTGGGCCCTACAGGGTTGACGAGTGACGAGTCAGCCCGGCAGCCTGGACCAGCGTGTGCGCCTGGCCGCCTTCGCCTGGCTCGACGCGCAGCGCGCGAGCCATGGAGAGGTCATTCCGCGGTCGGTCCTGCTTCAGGGCTTCGAGTTCCACGGCCAGCGCGTCCCGCTGGTCTCCCAGCAGGGCATCTTCAAGCCCCGCCTCTGTGACCTCCCGCTCTCGATCCTCACCACGAGCGAGGGCCCCTACGACGACGAGCTGGGCCCCGACGGCCTGCGCTATGCCTACCGCGGCAACGACCCCGCTCATCGGGACAACGTAGGTTTGCGCCGCGCGATGGAAACGCGCACTCCGCTGGTCTATCTCTTCGGCGTCGTTCCCGGTCGCTACCTCACCGTGTGGCCGGTGTTCATCGTCGGAGACAACCCGAGCGCCCTGGTCTTCAGCGTCGAGGTCGACGACCCGAGATTGATCGTCGACCATCTCGCTGCGCACGAACTCGCCGTGAGCGAATCCATCAAGGACGAGAGTCGCCGTCGCTACATCACGGCCACGGTGCGCCGCCGGGTTCATCAAGAGGTCTTCCGCGAACGCGTGCTCGAGGCCTACCAGACTCACTGTGCGCTGTGCCGCCTCCGGCATCACGAGCTGCTCGACGCGGCGCACATCATTCCTGATCGCGAGGAGCGCGGCGATCCGGTCGTCCCCAACGGCCTTGCCCTGTGCAAGCTGCACCACACAGCCTTCGATCGCCACTTCCTGACGGTACGACCGGACTACGTGATCCAGGTGAGGCAAGACGTCCTCGACGAAGAGGACGGTCCGATGCTGTTGCACGGGCTGCAGGGCATGAACGATCAGCGCATCCGGCTGCCGCGTTCGAAGCGCGACTGGCCTGACCCCGACCGGCTCGCGGTGCGCTGGCAGCGTTTTCTGGTGTCGCGCCCGTGAAGCTCCGCGTATGCATCACCGACGGTGACTGGCACCGGCTGCTCGCGCAGCAGCCCGAGCTCGACGAGGTCAACTTCTGGCAGCCGAGCGGCGGGAGAGAGTTCCGCGCGCTCCAGCCGGGCGAGCTGCTCCTGTTCAAGCTGCACAGCCCGCGGAACTTCATCGTCGGAGGCGGCGTCTTCGCGCATGCCACGCGCCTGCCGGCGAGCCTGGCGTGGCAGTCGTTCGGCATCAAGAACGGCGCGAGCACATTCGGCGAGATGCGCGAGCGGATCGAGCGATACCGGCGCAGGCCGGCCGAACGCTTCGAAGACCAGATCATCGGCTGCATCCTGCTCGAGCAGCCGTTCTTCCTTCCCGAGGCGCAATGGATCCCGGCGCCCGAGGATTGGCGCCCCGGCATCCAGCAAGGGAAGAACTATGACACGGGCGAGCCGATCGGCCGGCGGCTCTGGGAGCGGCTGCAGGCGGCCCTGGCCGCGAGTCGCGTCGTTGCGCAAGGCTCCGACGCCGAGCGGGTCGCGACCGTGATGGGAACGCGAGAGTTGCTCGAGCGCGGGCCGCGGTTCGGTGAGCCGATCCTCGTGCGGCCGCGGCTCGGCCAGGGGTCGTTCAAGGTCGTAGTTACCGATGCCTACGAGCGCCGCTGTTCGATCACGGGCGAGAGAGTGCTGCCCGTTCTCGAGGCAGCGCACATCAAGCCTTACTCGGAAGGCGGTGAGCATCGCGTGGACAACGGGCTGCTGCTGCGCAGCGACGTCCACACTCTGTTCGACAGCGGTTATCTCACGGTGACCCCCGATCACAAAATCGAGGTCAGCCGTCGGATCAAGGAGGACTGGCAGAACGGGCGGGACTACTACGCGCTCGCTGGGCGAACGTTGCGACCGCCCGATCGCGGCTACCCGGCGCCGGCCCGGGAGTTCCTCGCCTGGCACAACGAGGCTCGGTTCCTCGACTGACACCGACGCTCGGCCCTCGAGCAGGCGGACAGCTCATCGCCGTCAACGACGCGATCTCCGATCCCCTTCCGATCATCGCGGATGGCGCTGAGCCCCAACCAGGAGACTTCCCGGCAGGCCGACAGCCGATCGGGATGCACCCGGGGTCGACCTTCCTCGACCAGGGTTCGAGAGCGGTGTGGGGTGGGAGCGACTATCCTTGGCCCTCTATCCGAAACTGGCGACCGCCACGTTCCGGGCTGGTGCCAAAGTGCGGCGGTGGAGTTTGATCCGCTCGATCTCGTGTAGCGTCTCCGCCGTCACGTAACTCCCGCCGCACACCGGGCAGACGAATACCGGCACGTTTTCGACGACGAGCAGGTTCGCTCCCTTGCCGTAGCTACGAGAAAGACGCCTGAGAAAGACGCCCGACTTCCCGCAGATCTCGCAGCGACCCTTCTTTCGGCTCATCTTCATCCCTCCACATGTACGGTCAGCACTACGAGCTGTCCAGACGAGCCCAGTTTGCCCACGACTACGACCGAGTCGCCACCCTCCAGGGGGCGACCGCGGACCAGATACTTCGACTCCCGGGAACTTCTGTCGGCCTGCCGACCCACGATCTTCCCCGTCAGCAGGACGTTCTCCACGTCATAGATCGAGAGGCCATCCGCGTCCATCTCCTCTTCCGCGTGCAAGGTCATGGCGTACTCACGGGTCCGGACCTTCTCCCGCATCGTCTTGAGGATCCTGTCGAACATCAAAGCGCTCTCCCGCAACGCCGGAAGAACTTCCGCGTATCGGCCGATCTCCTTCGACGCCGCACGACCGGCCCCCCGCCCTATCCTGTTTCGTGATCGAGGGAGCCGTCAGGGGCTTCGAACGTCGTCTCTCGTGCGAGCGCTCGACGGAGGGCCGCCTGAAACGCCGGGTACCGGGACGTGCGCTCGCGCAGATCCTCGGTCCATGCCGAGGTTCGCGCCGCTTTGTCGCTTCCCGCTTCGAGTTCGACACAGCAGGCCACAAGCATCGCCGCGTGGTCGTAATGACGGCGCCGCTTCTTCTGGAGGACGCCGCGGACCCGGGTGGTGGTGGCGCGCTTCAGGGCGGCCAGGATCACGGCTCGGTCCTTGGGCGACAGCTCGTTGGCGACAGAACTTCGCCGCACGACCTCGACAACGGACGGCGTCGGGAGGCCCGCTTTCATCGTCTCAGACTGGGCGGCATCCATGTCAAACTGCAAGGCCGATTCGAAATCGGAAGTGAGCGGGTGCCGAAGGACGGCAGCGATCTCTTCGCATGCCGATCCCCTCTGCGCTCTGCCGAGAAGCCACGCGAACGCCGGGAACAGCAGACCGCCGGGATGATCGTCACCCGACCAACCAAGACCGGGAGCGCTCGCGAGAAGCGCAGCCCCGGAGGCGACGTCGCCGGAGATCAGGTGCAAAAACCCCTCGAGGCGGGGCGACTTCTCAGGGCCCGCCTTCAGGGCGGCAGCGGCGCGTCGCCTGAGCGCAGCCGGCGCGGGCTCGCCAGCAACCAGATAGCGCAGCAGGCGCAGGAGCGACGGCGAACCCGTCCACGCTTGCGCGAGCCGCCTCGTCGAGTCTCTGTGGCCCAGCACATGGGCCGCCAGGGCGACGCCGTCGAGGAAGTCGCCCCGCCACAGCGGGGACGACATCAGCCTCGCGCTGTCTTCGTAGGCCCGGAGCGCCCGAGGCCAGTCGCCCTCCGCGACAACGGCACTGCACCACGCGCGGAGAGCCTCGGGACGCTTGGTGCGACGCGCCAGTCGCTCGAGCCCGGCAGCCCCCTCGGCCCTCGTCACGGCCTCGCGCAACCAGCGATCACGGTCCGACTCCCAGTCCCCAACTGGTTCGACTTCTCCCGCCAGACGCTCGATCCAGAGAGACAGGAACCGGTCGAGCTGCGGTAGCGGGCCCCCGATCGCACGCTCCATGGCTTCGATCGGTGCGCTCATGTAGGCGAGCCCGTGCACCGCCTCGAGTCCATCACGTACTGCGGCGGCCCGGGCCTCGAGGGGCGTTGTCCCGTAGACGGCAGCGAGGTAACGCGCCGCGCAGTCGTGGAGGTCCACGGACAGCACCTCGTCGACCAGCTCATGCTGGCCGAGGTCGATCTCTCCGTCGGCGATGGGTGGCAGAAGAGCGCCGAGGATCTCTTTCGCGCCAGCGTGGTCGCCGGCGAGCGACGCCTTGACTCCTTGCCGTAGGTGATCGTCGACGTCGTGCGGGTCGGCCCCGCCGACGCGGCGAGCGGCCTCAGCGAAGCTCCGGGCTCGCTCAACGGCGGCCCGTGAGGGTGCGTCGGGCCGCCAGCCCGAGTTACCACTCGCCGCGCGCCGCAGGAGCGCGTCTTCGACCTGTACCCGTAGCTCATCATCAAGCATGTCGAGAGCATCACGGACGAACGACCGAAGTTCCTCCGCGCCCATCGCGGCCAGGCTGGACGTAACGTCCCGGGGATTCCGGGTCGGCTTCGATCGGCACGATCGTCGCTTCAACGATCGGGCAATCGGCAGATGATCATGCCGCATCTTTCAAACAACCCGCTTGGTCAAGAAACTCCACCAAGGTCCGCAGGCTCGGATTCTATCGAACTCGGCGACGCAGCGAAATCCCCGGCGAGACGTCCGTGGCCTATGCTCCGATTCGTGGCCGACGGGTTACGCCCTGGCAGCGTGCGGCCCCGCCGCGCGCGCTGGTGTCGCCTACGAGGTACGTCATCTCGAACGTGGGCTCGCAGACACGGCTACGGGGGTGCCGCCACCCCACGGAGGGCTCTATGCAAACGCTACACAGCGCCACTGAATCCCAGGATACCGGTGGAAGCCATGGACAACGAATTAGCTCGACGTTCCGGAAAAGCCAGAATCGTCGCGGGACTTCGTGGCAGGGTCCGTAGCGAAGCCGTTCAGCGGTCGCCTGCCGGCACGAGCGCCCGCGCGGCGCCGATCAAGCCCACGAACTCCGACCGCCGGCCCGATGCATCCGCTCCCGCGCCGTCGAGCGCCAGCTCGCGCACTCCATCGAGGTCGAGGGCGCCCCTGTGCGTCGAGTCCCGCAGCGCCATCCCGAACGCCGCGACCGCCGCGGCGAACTTGAAGTCCGGCGAGGCCGCGTCGAGGCGCGTGCCCTCGTCCCGCACCGCGAAGCTGAGGAGCTTGCTCGTGTCGCCGTCCGGCTCCTTGTAGCGTAGCTTCAGCGTGAACGCTTCCCCGCTCGCCGCGGACTCGGCGGGGGCGGGCCGGACCTGGTACTTCAGCTCGTCGACCGCCGGAAGCGCAGGATCCACCTCGTCCGGTGGAACCAGCTCGTACAGCGCCGTCACCGTGTGGCCCGCGCCGATCTCGCCTGCGTCCTTGCGGTCGTCGTTGAAGTCTTCCTGCTTCAGCAGGCGGTTCTCGTAGCCGATGAGCCGGTAGGCGCCGACCTCGGCGGGGTTGAACTCGATCTGGATCTTGACGTCCTTGGCGATCGTGAACAGGGTGCCGGTCAGCTCCTCGACCAGGACCTTCCGCGCCTCCTGCAGGTCGTCGAGATAGGCGTAGTTGCCGTTTCCGCGGTCGGCCAAATGCTCCATCTCCGCGTCCTTGTAGTTGCCCGTGCCCACGCCGAGCACCGTCAGGAAGATGCCGCCTCGCGCGTCGTCCTCGATGATCTGCAGCATCTCGCCCGGGCTCGTCACGCCCACGTTGAAATCGCCGTCGGTGGCCAGGATCACGCGGTTGTTGCCGCCCTGGACGAAGTTCTCCCGCGCCAACCTGTAGGCCAGCTGCAGCCCGGCACCACCGTTCGTGCTGCCGCCGGCGCCGAGCCGCTGGAGGGCCCCCTTGATCGCCGCGTGGTCGTCTCCCGCCGTCGGCGGCAGCACGAGCCCCGAGGCGCCGGCGTAGACGACGATCGCCACCTGGTCCCGCCCGTCGAGCTGATCCGCGAGCAGGCCGAGCGCCTGCTTCAGGAGCGGCAGCTTGTTCGAGGCGGCCATCGACCCCGACACGTCGATGAGGAACACGAGGTTGCTGCCGTTGTGCTCGCCGCGGGTGAGCGCTCGGCCCTGGAGCCCGATGCGGGCGAGGCGATGGTCCGCGTTCCACGGGCACTCCGCGATCTCGATCGTCGCCGAGAACGGCGCGCCGGGCGCGGGCTCGGGGTAGTCGTAGCGGAAGTAGTTGATCAGCTCCTCGATGCGCACGGCGTCGGGGGGCGGCAACCGACCGGTGGTGAGGAACCGGCGCACGTTGGCGTAGGAGGCCGTGTCCACGTCCACGGAGAACGTGGACAGCGGGTTCTCGGTCACCGAGAGAAACTCGTTCTCGACGATCGGCTGGTAGGACTCGGTGTTGAAACCGGGAGATTCCTCGAGCCGTTCCTCTGCGGCGGCGACGAGCACGCCACCGGCCACTCCGCCCACGTGACCAGTCCGCGCAAAGCCGCCCTGGGCCCTGCCGAATGCAACCTGTGCACCGGGGGTGATGGTCTCAGCCTGCTCGATCGTGTTGGGGTTGACCTCGCGCGTCAACTGGCCCTGCAGCGCGTCGACATTCACCGCGCCGGCGACCACGGCCTGGAAGTCGCGGGCGCGCGAGCCGTGGGTGTCGGGGCCGCCGTCCTGGACACCGGGTGCCAGCGTCATCGCGCCCTGGTGGTTGCGGCCGGGCTCGGGCAGATCGGCGATGAAGGTCGTGGACCGTGCGGTGGCGTCGGTCGTCGGGTCGATCGTCTCGGATTGGGCTACGACTGTGACCGGCTCCATCTGCGGCGAACCAACCGGAGTTCCCGCGGGGACGCCCGCGTCGACGTCGGGCGGCAGCTGCGGCTGCGGCCGCGCAGGTGGAGGTGGTGCAGGCACGGCCGCCTCGTCTCCCGGCGCCAGGTACCCGAGCGAACGGAGCCCCTCCACGTCCTGGCCCTTCAACGGAGGCACCGGCCCGTTCGCGCGCTTCTCGACATCTTGGGCGACGACGGTGGGAGGCTGGCCGGTTTCGGGCGCGGTCGCTCCTGTGCCGAACGGCTCGATCACGTCCTCCCGTACCGCGAGCCAGGTCGCGGCGAATGCGACCAGGACGCTCGCCGCGGCGGTCAAGGCGGCGATGCCGAACGCCCGGCGGGGAGGCGGCCACCGGCGGCGCGATCCGAGGTTCCGCATCAGGGCCGCGAACTCGGGCGTCTGCTCGCTCTCGTCGCGGCGCGCGCTCTCGAACAGCTCCTCGATCTCTCGGTCTTCGTCCCGGTGCCGGAGCTCCATCACGAACCTCCCGCCGCCGACAGCAGCAGCTTGAGTCGAGCCTTGCCCCGCTCGTAGTGCGTGCGCGCGGTGCCCACGGGGAGGTGCAGCACGTCGGCCGCCTCCTCGATCGTCAGCTCCTGGTAGAAGACCAGGTGCAGCATCTCGCTTTGCCGCGGCGAGAGCCGCGACAGGAGCGAGCGCACGCGCCGGCTGGCCTCGCCGTCGCTCGACAGGTGCTCCGGCGTCGGCACGGGGTCCGCCGCCGGCCGGCGGGCGAGCCAGCGCATGAGCGCCAGGCGGCGCACCGCGCGATACCGGCGCTGCTCGGCGGCCGTGCGCCGCACCACGCCGAAGAACCAGGTGCGCAGCGTCGAGTGGCCGTTGAAGCGCGCCCGGCCCTGCAGCGTCTTGAGGTACGAGGTCTGCAGGACCTCTTCCGCCTCGTGCCGGTTCCCGGAGCAGCAGGCGAGCGCCCAGCCGTAGCTGGCCTCGTGGAATCCCTGGAGCGCCTGCTCGATCGGGCCGGGCCCGATGGCGCCCGCGGTTTGAGGCTCGCTCGACCGCTCGGCTCGATTCACGCCGATGGGTGTCTCGGAGCCGGGGGCCATAGGACACCTCGTTATCAGCCCGGAATCGGGGGGCTCTGATGGAATCGTACGAGCGCGGCGGCGCCCCGGACGGCTCACCCGCGTTTCTCGGCGGTTGCGTTGCAGCGGCGCCGTCTTGCGATTGGGGCGATCTTGCGAATCCCGACGGCGGCTTCCGCATCCTTGCGGCTACGGGTTCGCCCTTGCCGGCTCGCCGTTTCGTTGATCCAGATCGGGGCAAAGGGGGCGACGTGCAAACCTCGAGAACAGGATCGTCGCGGTAGGCCGTTCGCGGCCATCCACCCTTGGCGAAGAGATCGTTGACACTTCGAAACTTGATAATGTATAATCCGCGCCGCCTCCACCGGAGGCGGGAGCCCACGTGCCCAGAAGGACGGCCGACAGCCCCAGGACGACCCGGCAGACCGATGCCGAGGCCCTGGTCCGGGAGCGGCTGCGCGCCGCGGGCGTGCGGGCCACGCGGCCGCGCACCCTGGTCTACGCGGTGCTGCGCGAGGTCGGGGGCCACCGCTCGGTGGACGACGTGGTGCGGCTCCTCGAACAGCGCGGCCATTCGATCCCGCGCATGTCGATCTACAACGTGATGGCCGACCTGACGGGAGCGTCGCTGGTCATGCCCGCCGACGCCGGCCCCGGCCGGGCGTTGTACGAGGCGAGCGACGTCTGGCACCACCACTTCGTCTGCCGCGGCTGCGGCCGGATCGAGGACGTGCCGTGCCTGAAGGGGCGCAAGCCGTGCCTGCTGCCCCCGAAGCGGCCGCCGGGCAGTGTCATCGACGAAGCACAGGTGATCTTCCGCGGCCACTGCGGCGACTGTGCCGCGAAGGCCAAGCGAGCACGTCGGTAGCGAGAAACGCGAACGCGATGGGAGGAAACATGGCGAGCGAGAGCAAGTGCCCCGTGATGTCCGGGCCGCATCGGCACATGGCGAGCGGATCGCTGGCGAACCAGCACTGGTGGCCGAACCGGCTCAACCTGAAGATCCTCCACCAGAACCCTCGCGAGTGCGATCCCATGGGCGAGGAGTTCGACTACGCCGCGGAGTTCAACCAGCTCGACCTGGGCGCCTTGAAACAGGACATCCTCGCGGTGATGACGACGTCCCAGGACTGGTGGCCGGCCGACTACGGCCACTACGGGCCGCTCTTCATCCGGATGGCGTGGCACAGCGCGGGCACGTACCGCATCGGCGACGGCCGCGGCGGCGCATCCTCCGGCACGCTCCGCTTCGCGCCCCTCAACAGCTGGCCCGACAACGCGAACCTGGACAAGGCGCGGCGGCTGCTGTGGCCGGTCAAGCAGAAGTACGGCCGGAAGATCGCGTGGGCCGACCTGATGATCCTCGCCGGCAACTGCGCCCTGGAGTCGATGGGGTTCAAGACGTTCGGCTTCGCCGGCGGGCGCGAGGACGTCTGGGAGCCCGAGGAGGACATCGACTGGGGGCGCGAGACCACCTGGCTCGGCGACGAGCGCTATACCGGCGACCGGCAGCTCGAGAAGCCGCTCGCCGCGGTTCAGATGGGCCTGATCTACGTGAATCCGGAGGGGCCGAACGGCAAGCCGGATCCGGTCGCGGCAGCCAGGGACATTCGAGAGACGTTCGCCCGCATGGCGATGAACGACGAGGAGACGGTCGCGCTGATCGCGGGCGGGCACACGTTCGGCAAGTGCCACGGTGCGGTCACGGCGGACAACCTCGGTCCCGAGCCGGAGGGCGCCGGCCTCGAGCAGCAAGGCCTGGGCTGGAAGAACCGCTCCGGCAGCGGCAAGGGTGCCGACACGATCACGAGCGGCATCGAGGGCGCGTGGACCGCCGACCCGGTGAAGTGGGACCACAACTACTTCGACAACCTGTTCGGCTACGAGTGGAAGCCGGTGAAGAGCCCGGCGGGTGCGTGGCAGTGGACTCCCGAGGACCCGTCGGCGGCGGGCACCGTGCCGGATGCTCACGATCCGTCGAAACGTCACGCCCCCATGATGCTCACGACGGACCTCTCGTTGAAGCTGGACCCGATCTACGCGCCGATCGCGAAGCGCTTCCACGAGAACCGGCGGGAGTTCGAGGACGCCTTCGCCAAGGCGTGGTACAAGCTGACGCACCGCGACATGGGGCCGCACGCGCGGTATCTCGGGCCGCTCGTGCCCGCGCAGCAGATGCTGTGGCAGGATCCCGTCCCTGCCGTCACGCACGAGCTGATCGGGGAGCGCGACGCCGCCCAGCTCCGGGCCAAGATCCTCGCCTCGGGCCTCTCGATCTCGACCCTGGTGTCGACCGCCTGGGCGTCGGCGGCGACGTTCCGCGGCACCGACCGGCGCGGCGGGGCGAACGGGGCGCGCATCCGCCTCGCGCCGCAGAAGGACTGGCCGGCCAACGACCCGGCCCGGCTGCGGGAGGTGCTGCAGACCCTGGAGCGGATCCGCACGGAGTTCAACGGCTCGCAGCCCGGCGGCAAGCGCGTCTCGCTCGCCGACCTGATCGTCCTGGGCGGGTGCGCGGCCGTCGAGCGGGCCGCGAAGAACGCCGGGCACGACGTGGAGGTCCCCTTCTCGCCCGGCCGCACCGACGCCACGCAGGAGCAGACCGACGTGGACTCCTTCGCCGTGCTCGAACCCGTCGCGGACGGGTTCCGCAACTACTTCGGGAAGGGCAACGGGCGAGCGGCGGAAGAGCTGCTGGTGGATCGAGCGCACATGCTGACGCTGACCGCGCCCGAGATGACGGTGCTCGTCGGCGGCATGCGCGTCCTGAACGCCAACTCCGGCCACTCCGAGCTGGGGGTCTTCACCAAGCGGCCCGAGACGCTGACCCCCGACTTCTTCGTCAACCTGCTCGACATGAGCACCGAGTGGCAGAGGTCATCCAGGTGCGAGCACGTGTTCGAGGGGCGCGATCGGCGGACCGGCGCCGTGAGGTGGACCGGCACCGCCGTCGACCTCGTGTTCGGCTCGAACTCCCAGCTCCGAGCCATCGCGGAAGTCTATGCCTGCGACGACTCGCGGCAGAAGTTCGTGCACGACTTCGTGGCCGCGTGGGACAAGGTGATGAACCTGGATCGCTTCGAGCTTCCAGGAAAGTGCGCGAGATGACCCCGAAACTGGCCGAAACTGCCACTTTCCCTCATCGGGGTCGGTCGTGACCGACGGGCAACTTCTGACCTGAACGGAAACGCCAGCACTGTCATTTCGTCCGTGCAGCGGTAGGCCCGACGGCATCGCTCGGGCGCGTTGTTCTGCAGTCTGCTCCAAGGACGTCAGCGAACCTCGCCGGCGTATACTGTCGACCCGAGGTGCTGCCTGGGAACGCGCCTCGCTTTCGGGGAAACGCGCATGCCAGCCGGGGTCGATCGAGCCAGGATCGCTCTCGTCGCGCTCGCCGTCTCGGCCGCGATCTCCGGCGGCGCGAGGGCGGAGGCCGTCACGTTCAACGAGCACCTCGTCTCGTCCGAAGCACCCCAGGCGGACGGCGTCGCCGTGGGGGACGTCGACGGTGACGGCGACATGGACGTCGTGAGCGGAGAGTACGCGATCAGCGCCATCGCCTGGTACGAGAACGACGGCGCCGACCCGCCGGGCTGGACGAAACACATCGTCGGCTCCGCCGACGGCGCGATCCACGTCGCCGTGGGGGACGTGGACCGCGACGGGGACGGCGACGTCTTCTCCGCCAACTTCAACGACGAAGGGATCGCCTGGTACGAGAACCTGGGCGGCACGCCGCGCGCCTGGGCCAAGCGGCTGATCTCGGCGTTCTGGGTCGGCGCCTGGGGCGTCGATGCCGCGGACGTGGACGGCGACGGCGACCTGGACGCGGTCGGCGGCCTGACCAACACGGCCTGCGGTCCCCCGCTGCCGTGCGTCGGCGTGGAGTGGTACGACAACGACGGTGGGGCGCCGCCGAGCTTCACGCCACGTCCGATGTCGCCGGGCATCGTCGGCGCGCTCTCGGTCCACGCGACCGACATCGACGGCGACGGGGACATCGACGTGCTCGCGGTCGACAACGGAAACGACCGCGTGCTGCTGTACGTCAACGACGGCGCCAGTCCGCCGGGCTGGACGCAGCACGTGATCAGCACCACGGCCGTCGACCCGTGGTCGGTCGTTGCCGCCGACCTCGACCGGGACGGCGACGGGGATCCGATCGTGGCTTCCGTCGGCGACGACCGTGTCACCTGGTACGAGAACGACGGCTCGACGCCGCCCGGCTGGACGGCGCACCCGCTCCCCACGACCACGAACGGCCCGATCTCCGTCAGCGCGGCGGATCTCGACGGCGACGGCGACGTGGACGTGACCGCGGGCTCCGACGGGACGACCCTGGCCTGGTACGAGAGCGACGGGGGCGCGCCGCCGGCGTTCGTGGAGCACCTGATCGGGGTCTGCGTCTCGCCGCTGGCCATCGATACGGCGAGCGTCGACGGCGACGCCGACACGGATGTCGTCTGCGCCGCCAACTTCTTTCCCGGGAAGGTGCACCTCTTCTCCAACGGGGCCGATTTCCTCGAGACCGACGGGGACGGGGTGCGGGACGACCTGGACTGCGCGCCGGGCGACGCGCTGGCCTTCGCGGTGCCGGGGGAAGTCCGGCGCGTGAGGTTCCCGACGAAGACGTCCATCGCGTGGGCGCACGCCGGCCTGATCGCGGGCACCGGGACCGTGCACGACGTCGTGCGCGGCTCGCTCGCGCAGCTCCCGGTGGGGACGGGCGGCGACGAGCTGTGCCTGATCCAGGGCACGCCGGACGCGTCGCTTGCGGTCGAGCCCGTCCCGCCCTCGGGGACGGGGTTCTACTACATCGTGCGCGGCACGAACGCCTGCGGCACCGGGTCGTACGGCTACCGGAGCCCCGGGATCGAGCGCGTAAGCTCGGCCTGCCGTCCGCGTTGACCTCCCGCGCCTGGCGCCCTGGCCGATCCTGTGTCGACGATCTCGAAGAACCACCCCTCGCGGTCACGAACCATCATCCCCCGTCTCCATGGTGGCGAGAAGCGCCGGGACGCCACGATGGTGAACGTTCCAGCTCGGTGCTGACGAAGCCGACCTCGTCCTTCGATCGAAGCCGGAGATTGCGTCGATGACACGCGGGAGACCCTACTACGGCTGGACGAACCTCGCCGTCGCCGCGCTGGCGATGGTCGCCACGCTGCCGGGCAGGACGCAGGGCCTGGGGCTCGTCACCGAGCCCTTGATCGCCGACCTGGGCGTCGACCGGGTGACCTACGCCGGGATCAACCTCTGGGCGACGCTGATCGGGGCGGCATTCTGCATCCCCTGCGGCCGGCTGCTCGACCGCCTGGGCTCGCGCGTCGTGCTCGCGACCGTGCTCGTCTGCCTGGCGGCGACGGTGATCGGCATGAGCGCCAGCACCGGGCTCGTGGCGCTCGCCGTCACCGTGACGCTCACGCGTGGATTCGGACAGAGCGCCCTGTCGGTGGCCAGCCTCGCGCTCGTCGGGAAGTGGTTCGCGCGACGGCTGAACGTCGCGATGGGCGTCTACTCGGTGCTCGTCGGCATCGGCTTCGTCGTCGCCTTCCCGTCGGTCGGGCAGGCGGTGCTCCGGTTCGGCTGGCGTCCGGCGTGGCTCGCGGTCGGCCTGATCCAGCTCGTCCTGCTCGGCCCGCTGGTGTGGCTGCTCGTGCGCGACCATCCGGAGGGACAGGGTCTCGCGGTCGACGGCGACGCCGCGCAGCCGGAGAGCGGCCCCGACGACCTCACGGTGCGGGACGCCGTCGCGAGCCCGGCGTTCTGGGTCTTCGCGCTGTCGAGCTCGCTGTTCGGCCTCGTCTATTCGGGCATCTCGCTGTTCAACCAGTCGATCCTCGAGGAGCGCGGCTTCGACGCCACGACCTACCACCAGGTCCTGGTCATCAGCACCCTCGTCGGGCTCGCGGCGAACTTCGGCGGCGGCTTTCTCGCGACGCGCTGGCCGATCCAGCGCGTGATGGGCATCGGCATGGCGGTGCTGGCGGCGGCGTTGCTGGGCCTGCCCTCGGTCGAGACCTACCCTCACGTCGTGCTGTACGGCGTGGCGATGGGGGCGTCGGGAGGCGTGGTCACGGTCGTGTTCTTCTCCATCTGGGGGCGCGTGTTCGGCAGGCGTCACCTGGGCCGGATCCAGGGCTGCGCCCAGATGATGACGGTCTTCGCGTCCGCGGTCGGGCCGCTGCTGCTGGCGCAGACGCTCGCGCGCACGGGGTCCTACGCGTCCATCTTCTACACGCTGGCCGCCGCCGTCGTCGCTCTGGGAATCGCCTGCTGGTACGTGACGCTCCCGAGCCGGATGCCGCAGGTTCACGCCGCATCGGCGGCTCGATAGCGGCTCGATGCGATCGGCGGAACAGGAATCAGGCCGAGACTGCGAGGTTTTCCAGTAGTACGCGTGGATGCCTCGCAGCGATCCGAAGCAACGCCAAAGCCGGGCCCTCGGGATTCCTTCGACCCTGCTCCCAGTTGCGCAATGTGTGCACGCTGATCCCAAGAGCCTCAGCGAACCGCCCCTGGGTCAGCCCCACGAAACGCCGGAGGGCAACGATGTCCTCTCCCCCGGCGAGGCGCCCGCGCAGAATGCGCTCCCGCTGCTTCCGCGGGATCGCCCTCGCGAAGTCCTGCTCGGTCAACTCAGGAATGTCATCCTTCACGTCGACCTCCTTCGCACGCCCTCAAAACGCCGTCGCTCGCTGTTCGTGGCCAGGCGTGCGCTCAGAATCCGCAAGGTGTGATCGTCACGCTCCGTATAGGACACGACGATCACGCCGCGTTCGATCGGGCCAACCGCAATGAAGCGGTCTTCTTCTCGGAATGTTCCTCGTCGTAGATCTCGAGGTAGTCGGCGCCGCTCGTGAACAGACCGCTGGCCTCCTCGAAAGCGAGGCCGTGCTTCGCCCGGTTGATCTCGTCCTTGGCCGGGTCCCACTCGAATCGCATGCCACGTTGAGAGTATACGCCAATGGCTTAGTCAGTCAAGGGACTACCCCCCGCCCGGACCGAGTCTTTTTTCGCGGCTGGTTCCTCGTCAGAGGTTCCGATCAGCTGCTAGAGCGGAATCGGTGGACGCAATGGGCGTCGGGGCTACCGCCATCGGCTGCCACATGAGCTTGCGCTGGCGGAATACACAGGACCTCGACCTGACCGTCGCTGCCGGCAGCGAGGAAGCCGGGAATCGTTGGAGCGACTCTCGGGCAGTTTCGCCACGAACGCATCGGACACGCATGGACCGCTCCCCCGATGTCCGCGTCGCTGTCATTCCCATCGGCGTCCCTGGGCCGCATGATCAGGTCCGCCGAGGCTTCGCCGCCTGAGAGTCCCGCCTAGGGCAGCGTGTACTCTCCGCTCCAGTCGGACCAGCCCCCGCCCGTCTTGCCGATGAAGTTGCCCTGGAACTTGCTGCTGCCGCCGAGGCCGTTGTACTTCCCCGTCCCGCCCACGAAGCGCTCGTCTCCCGGGCACGCCGGCATCGTCCCCGAGCACTTCCACTCGAGATAGGCCTGGTCCCCGTCCGCGTCGGTCATCACGCACGTGCCTTGCGCGCTCGCGCGTCCTTGATTGACGTCGTTCATCAGGGCGCAATCGGCCCGGGCCTTGTGCAGGAAGCCCTTGCCGGCGTCGTTGAAGATCACGCCCTCCACCATGCCCACCGAGACCGAGCGGTTCGCTCCCAGCTCCTGCACGCTCCCCGTGAAGACCCAGCCGAAGTGCGCGGAGTACTTTCCGCTCTTGGGCAGGTCGGCCGCGGAGGCGAGCGGAACGACGGCGCAAACCACGAGCAGCGCTGCGATCCTGGCCGGTACCTTCATCTTCGATCCTCCTCGTCACCGTCCGTCGTCGGACCCTGGCAACAACTCTCCCGTCCTCCGGCGCCCCGGCCGGCCCGCCGCCCCCGGCGGGCGCACCGCCCGCGGCGAGGGCCCGCGGCCGGCCCAGCGCCCGCGGGGACGAGTCTACCCTTGCGGACGCGGCCTCTGATATCATAGAGGACGATGTTCTTCGACCCCGTCTACTTCCTGTTCGTCGGGCCGGCGCTGGCGCTGTCGCTGTGGGCCAGCTTCCGCACCAAGTCCGTGTTCAACAAGTACTCGCAGGTGCGGACGCTCAGCGGCCTGACGGGCGCGCAGGCGGCCGGCGTGCTGCTCGAGCGGGCCGGCATCGCCGACGTCAAGATCGTCCAGGCGCGCGGCGTGCTCTCCGACCACTACAACCCGCTGAACAAGACGCTGGCGCTGTCCGAGCCGGTCTACGGCTCCGCCTCCGTCGCCGCGGTCGGCGTCGCCTGCCACGAGGCGGGCCACGCGATCCAGCACGCGAAGCACTACATGCCGCTGTGGCTGCGCTCGGCCCTCGTCCCGACGGCGAACATCGGCTCGAAGCTGGGCTACTGGGTGATGCTGCTCGGCCTGCTCATGATGTCGACCTTCGGGCCCGCGATGGTCTACGTCGGCGCGGCGCTGTTCAGCCTGGTGCTGGTGTTCCAGATCGTGACGTTGCCGGTCGAGTTCGACGCGTCCCGGCGCGCCAAGGTGCTGGCCTTCGAGCACGGCATCGTGACCAGCCGGGAGCAGGAAGGCGTCGGCCGCGTGCTGAACGCCGCCGCCCTGACCTACGTCGCGGCGGCGGTCTCGACCCTGATGACGCTGCTCTACTTCCTCAGCCGCGCCCGCCGGTAGGCCGGGAGCAGCGCCCGGCGGGGCCGTGCGGGGCCGCGGTTGGTGCGGCGGTCCCTCACGGACGAGTTGCGCACGATCCGGCGTGACGACGACCGCCGATGACGGCCATGGCCTGGTCTCCCCGGCAAGCGGAGCGGGCGGCGGCCGATCCGTCGAGGTCGCGGGCTCCCTCGCGGGGGTCGAACCCTCGGAGTGGGACGCGCTCTCCGGGGACAACGCGCTCGCGACCCACGGCTGGCTGCGGACCATCGATACGGAAGCCCGGGAGTTCGGCAAGCTCGAGCCGCGCTACGTGACCGTGCGCGATTCCGGCCGGCTCGTGGGCGCCGCCGCGTTCTACCGCTGCGAGCCGGGGTCGCGCCATTTCCTGCCCGATCACCTGATGTTCGGCCGGGCCCGGTCCTGGCTCGGTCTCGCCGGCGCCTCGTTCCTGCCGGCGATGACGCTCGGACCGGTGCGCTGCCTCGGCCGGCCGCTCCTCGTCGACGAGAGCCTCGAGCCGAGCCGGCGGGCGCAGGTCCGGGGCGAGCTGCTGGATGCGGTGGAGGCCGCGGCCCGGGCCGAGAAGCTCGCGCTTCACGTGCCGAACCTGCTCGCGGACGAGCAGGAGACGCAACGCCTGCTGCGCGCGCGCGGCTACCATCGCACGCAGCAGTTCCCCGTCTGCTTCATCGACATCGAGTGGAGCTCGTTCGACGGCTACCTGGACCATCTCGCGAGCTTCAGCGGCAACATGCCGCGAAACGTCCGCAAGGAGATGCGCCGCTGCAGAAAGGCCGGCATCGTCCTGCGGCAGATCGACGACCCGGCGGCCCACGATGCCCGGCTCTACGAGCTGGCCGACAGGCACTACAGGAAGCTCAACGCGAGCGCGCTGCCCTACTCGCCCCGCTTCTTTGCCGGCTTGCAGGAGAATCTCGGCCGCGACCTCGTCCTGTACGGCGCCTTCCGCGGCGGCGGTCTGATCGGCTTCTCGCTGATGCTCCGGCGGAGGCGGGTCGGCTACCTCCCGTTGCTGGGCATCGATCCGGAGACGGAAGCCGACAGTCTCTACTTCAGCCTCTGCTACTACCACCCGGTCGCCGATGCCGTCGCCAGGGGCCTGAAGCGGTTGTTCGTCGGCAGGACCAACTACCACGCGAAGGTGCGCCGCGGCTTCCGGACCATGCCCGTGTCCTCGTACTATCGGGCGGCCAGCCGATCGCGGCACCAGGCGATGCGGCCGTGGTTCGCCTTTCACGCGGCCTGGATGAGCCGAAGGGTCGCGCCGCTGCTGGACCTCGCGCGGCTGCGGCGGTACTCGGCCGAGCCTTCGCGACCGAGCGCGCTCACGCCGCCGGATGAGCGGCGGCGATGAGCGGCCGCGGGGAGGCGAGCGACAGGAAGGTCCCGACGCTGCCGAGGTTCTACGCGTCGCCGTTCTTCGTGCCCGCCTGGGGCTGGGGCGAGCTGCGAGCGACGGCTCGCTGCCTGGCCACCGGGCGCATCGTCCGCGGCGGGGAGCCCGCGCGGCTCGCGCGGGAGGTGCAGGCGCTGCTCGGCGTGCGCCACGCCGTCCCGGTGAACCAGGGCCGGGTCGCCATCCTGCTCGCGCTGCGTGCGCTCGGCACCGGCGAGCAGGACGAGGTCGTCCTCCCGTCCTATCTCTGTCGCTCCGTGCTCGACGCCGTCCGGGCGGCCGGCGCCCGCCCCGTCCTGGCCGACGCGGGCGCCGGGCTGCACGTCACGGCGGAGTCGGTCCGCAGGGCGCTGACGCCCGCGACGCGATGCGTCATCGTCCCGCACCTCTACGGCAACGTGGCGCCGGTCGATGCGATCGAGAACGAGCTGCGCGGGACGGGAATCGCGCTCATCGACGACGCGGCGCAGTCCTTCGGGGCCCGCTGCGGCGGGCGGCGCGTCGGCAGCTTCGGCCGCTGCGGGATCGTCAGCACGTCGCTCGGGAAGTCGCTGTCGGGAGCCGCCGGGGGCCTGCTCGTCACGGACGATGCGGGGCTCTTCGAACGTGCGATCGCGCTGCGGCTGGGCGTCGAGCGACCGGGGACCGTGGCTCGCCGCGCGCTGGCTGCCTGGGTCTGGTTCCGCCTGCGCCGGTTCACCCTGCCGCTGAAGCGGCGGTCCGACCGGCTGTTCTCGCGGAACCAGGCGTCGCGCACGACGGCCGGCGCGATGTCGAACCTCGACGCGGCCATCGCCTTGCAGCAGTGTCGAAGCCTGGAGCACCGCGCAAGCTCGCGCCGGCACCGAGCACGCCGCGTCCTGGACGCGCTCGGTGACGCGAGGCGCCATTGCATCTCGGATCTGTCGGACTCGTGCGTTCCGCTGGGACTGGTCTTCCTGCTGCCGCCCGCGGCACGGCCGGCGGAGGAGGCGACCCTGCAGCTGGCTCGGGCCGGGATCGAGGTGCGAAGGGGCTACGCGCCGCTGCACCACGAGCTGGGGATCCCGCCCGGCGCGTTCCCCAACGCCGAGGCGCTGTGGCGCCGCGCGATTCTCGTTCCGCTCTCGAGGACCCTCGAGGCCCGTGGGGCCTCGAACGCCCTGCGCGACGTGTTGCGTGACTGAAGCGGACCGGACGACAGGCCGCGGCACCCTGGCCCAGCCTTCGGGCGGGCGTGCGGGCCTACCGCCCGCCCTTCAGCAGATCTCGAAGATTGGGCGTCGCCGAGACGGGATAGTCCGGCACGTCGTAGGCCGCGGCCGGGCCGGGATCGTCGCGGCGCACCGCCGTCGCGGTCTCCGACAGGTTCATGCCCATCATCTTGGTGACGGTGCGGACCACGATGCCGTCGTCGGTGACACACAGCTCTTGGCCGAGCTGCGGATTGGTCCAGAAACCGCAATCCTCGCCGGCGAATTCGCCGCGGCGGTCCGTCGGCTCGTGGCCCAGCGCGGTCATGAAGCTGCGCCCGAGTTCCTGCGGGTCCTTGCCTTCCACGCCCCTGGCGAGGCCGTCGTACAGCGGATTGACCGTCCTCGAGACGGTCTTGGCCTGCTCGTCGATCGTGGTGACGTCGCGGCCGTCGACGATGACTCGCTTCTTCGCCGTTTGCGTCACGCCCATGATCGACAGCGTGGTCTCCTCGATCGTGACGTGTTTCCGGCCCCAATCGGTGACGTGCATGGTCCGGGTTCCCCGGTTCATGCCCTCGAGAGCGGAGACGATCGTGAAGGACTCGATCGGGTAGAAGCGCGGGTCGGCGGCGCCGGCCGCGGTCGAGAAGACGGTCGCGCCCGCGATCGGCAGGAGCCAGGCAAAGCAGTCGCGCAGCATCATCGTCGCTCCACTCCTTCCGCTCGTTGGAGTCCCTTCCCCCGAGTCCCGCCGGCAGTCTACCACGCGCTCCCGTCCGAGGGATCGCGGCGAAACGTTTCTCCTCGCCGACGTTCGATCGTGGTGCCGCCGGGACGTACGACCCACGACGGCGATCGACGAGCGAGGAGCTGCGCGCGGGGATGTCCCGACTCCACCACGACACACGCCGCGGTGTCCCTCGACGACCTGGCGGGGCGACGGCGCGGGCGACCTCAGCGATCGTCCGGATTCCGGCGAAAGCCGCGCGAGACGTAGCGCCCGACGTCGTTCGTCGCCTGCTTGAGGATGCCCAGCCAGCGGCGCGCCCAGACGAACTCGACCGCGAGAATGCTCAGTCCCAGCGGGATCACGACGACGGCCGGGCCGGGGAGGACGATCATCATCACGCCGATCAGCGCGACCGTCGAGCCGACGACCAGGATCACGACGCGGCGCGCCTGCCGGTAGGTGATCGCGGCCACCTCCCCCAGCTCGTGGAGCAGCGGCGACATCAGGGCCGCGGCGTCCTTGCGGCCTGCGGTCAGCGAGGCCAGCACGCCGACGGCGAGGATCCCGCCGATGATGCCCAGCGACACGAGGTTCGGGATCGGATGGTGATGGACGAGGAGCATCTTCACGCCGACGTAGGCCAGGACGAAGACCAGGCTCGTCTTGAGATGGCGGAACCACTCCATCAGCCCGGCCAGGGCGAAGTACAGCGAGCGCAGGCCGAGGATGGCGAAGACGTTCGAGGTGAAGACCAGGAACGGATCGCTCGTGATGGCGAAGATCGCCGGGATCGAGTCGATCGCGAACATCACGTCGCTCGATTCGACGAGGATCAGCGCCAGAAACAGCGGCGTCGCGGCCCGGCGGCCGGCGACGCGGGTGAAGAAGCGGCTGCCGTCGTACTCGCTCGAAACCGGATAGCAGCGGCGGGTCAGGCGCACCAGGAGGTTCCTGTCCGGATCCAGGTTGTCGTGCCGGATCACCAGCATCTTCGCGGCCGAGCCGATGAGCAGCACGCCGAAGACGTAGACGATCCAGTCGAAGCGCGCGATCAACACGGCGCCGGCGGCGATCATCGCGCCGCGGAGCACGACCGCGCCGAGGACGCCCCAGATCAGCAGCCGGTGCTGCTGGGCCAGCGGGACGCGGAAGTAGGCGAAGATCATCGCGATGACGAAGATGTTGTCGAGCGAGAGCGACTTCTCGACGACGTACCCGGTGAAGAACTGCAGCGCGGCCTGGCGGCCGTCGAGCCGCTGCGACAGGACCGGCGGCCCTTCGACCCAGCTCGGCTCGTAGAGGAAGTAGACCAGCAGGTTGAAGACGAGGGCCAGCGCGATCCAGATCGTCGTCCAGATCAGCGCCTCCGGCAGGCGGACGACGTGCGCCCGGCGATGGAACACCCCGAGGTCGAGCGCCACCATCACCAGCACGAAGACGATGAAGCCGAGCCAGATCGACGGGGTCATGGCGTCCCTTCGGCCTGGGGGGTCTTCTCGATCAGCACGCGCAGCACCCGCGTCGGCGCGGACTCGAGGACGGTCATGCGGTAGCCGCTGCGCTGCACCGTCTCCCCGGACCGCGGGATGTGGCCCAGCGCTTCGATCAGCATGCCGCCGACGCTGTCGGCCTCGGTTTCCTCCGGCAGCTCCACGCCGCAGCGGTTCGCCAGCTCGTCGATCGGGCACGCGGCGTCGACTTCGAACCGACCCTCGCCGCGCTTCACGACGAGCGGCGTGTCCGCGTCGAACTCGTCCTCGATCGGACCGACCATCTCCTCGATCACGTTCTCGAGCGTGATCATCCCCGAGACGCCGCCGTATTCGTCGACCAGGATGGCGAGGTGGCTGCGCGATCGCTGGAACTCCTTCAGCAGCACGTCGAGACGGATGGTCTCGAGCAGGAACCGCGGCTCGCGGGCGACCGCGTCGAGCGCCTTCAGCTCGCCTCCGAGGATCATCGCGTTGAACACGTCCTTGAGGTGCACGATCCCGACCACGTGATCCAGGCCGCCCTCGCACAGCGGGAAGCGCGTGTGCCCCGAGCGCGACGCGAGTTCGAGCTGCTTCTGCAGCGGGTCGCGGCGGTCGAGGTACACCACCTGGCCGCGCGGCACCATGTAGCGGCGGGCGATCTTGTCCTCCAGGTCCAGCACGTTCTCCATGATCCGCCGCTCGCCGGCGCCGAGGTGGCCCATGGCCGCCGACTCGGTGAGGATCACCCGCACCTCTTCCTCGGTGATCACGTGGTCGTGCTCCGAGACCGCCGTCAGGCCCACCGCCCTCAGCATCGCGTTGCTCGACACGTTGATCAGCCCGATGAACGGCCGGAACACCTGGTAGAACAGCGCCAGCGGGTAGGCGACGACCAGGGTCGTGGCCCGCGCCTGCTGGATCGCGCCGATCTTCGGCGCCTGCTCTCCCACCGTCAGGTGCAGGTAGGTGATGATGACGAAGGCCAGGGGGAACGCGGCATAGTGGACCCGCTCCTCGGGCAGGCCGAGAGCGCGGAACGCGGGCTCGAGCATGCTCGCCACGAGCGGCTCTCCGACCCAGCCGAGGCCCAGGCTCGCGAGGGTGATGCCGAGCTGGCAGGCCGAGAGGTAGACGTCCAGGCGCTCCATCATCCGGTGCGCCAGCCGAACCGAGCCGCGCGCGGGGGTCCTCGTCGGCGCGAACTCCGTCGACCGCACCTTGACCAGGGCGAACTCGGCCGCCACGAAGAACCCGTTGGCCGCGACCAGCAGCAGGACGAAGAAGATGTTCCAGAGCACGCGGTCCTCCGACGCGATCGAAGCGTGGCGCGCCGCCCGGCACGGCGCGGACGATCGACGGACCGAGACAGGATCTTGCCGGCCCTCGCGTCCCGGGGTCGCTCAACCAGGTTGCGAGCGGAAGTGCAGCACTGGGGTCGGCACCAGGAAAACGGCCACCTGAGGTGACCATCCTGCACGACGACGGTCTCCGGTTTCAAGTGTCAGGTTCGACCGGACGGGCCCAACCGCGGGCTGCCGTGCGTCGCCGATGTCGATCGCGACCAGACCCAGGCCGCGTCGTGGCCACCGACGCGTGGCTCGCCGGGCGCGTTGGTCGGCAGCGTGGTGTCGAGCAGCGGGATCAGCGGAGACTCGGTGCCGCGACCGAGCCGTCCGGCCGGCGCTCGAGGATCGCGCCGAGCACTTCGGCGCGTCCGAGCGGGGCCGCGGAGGCGGCATCGGCAGAGTGGACGAGGCCGTCGATCCGGCTCGCGCCCCAACGGGAGCCAAAAAGGCGGCGCAAGCCGCCCCCGGCCTTGCCATCGGCCGCGCCCCAAGCCTACGTTTGGCCGAGGGCCTCCCGATGAGCCGGACCTACGACTACGACCTGCTGTGCATCGGCAGCGGCCCGGCGGGGCAGCGGGCCGCGGTGCAGGCGGCAAAGCTGGGCAAGCGCACCGTCGTCGTCGAGAAGCGGCGCGTCGTCGGCGGCGTCTGCCTGGACACCGGGACGATCCCGAGCAAGACGTTCCGCGAGGCGGTGCTGTTCTTCGCCAGCCTGGGCGGCCCGTTCGACCGCCGCCGCGTCAGCCTCCGCGCCGAGAGCCGCCCCTCGGTCGAGCACCTGCTCTCGCGGGTGACCGAGGTCGTGGCCGGCGAGGCCGAGGTCGTCGAGAATCAGCTCCGACGCAACGACGTCGCCCTGCTCCGCGGTCAGGCCTCGTTCGCGGACCCGCACACGGTCCGCGTGACCCGCGAGGACGGTGCCGCGGACACCGTGACCGCGGCCAACATCCTGATCGCCGTGGGCACGGTCGCCGCTCCTCCTCCCGGCGTGCCGGCGGATGGGGAGATCGTGATCACGAGCGACGGACTGCTCACGCTCAAGCGACTTCCGCGGACGATGGTCGTCGTCGGCGGCGGCGTGATCGGCATCGAATACGCGTCGATCTTCGCGGCGATCGGCGTCGACGTCACGCTGATCGAGCGGCGCGACTGCCTGCTCGAGTCGCTCGACCGCGAGATCGTCGACGAGCTGATCCACCAGATGCGCAACCGCAACGTCGTGCTCCGCCCGGGAGAGATGGTCGAGAGCATCGAGCTGGACGAGGGCTCGCCGCGCCGGGCGGTGATCCTGCTCGAGTCCGGCAAGCGGATCGTCTCCGAGCTGGTGCTGTTCGCGGCCGGCCGGCAGGGAGCGACGGATCGGCTCCGGCTCGAAGCCGCGGGCCTCGCGGCGGACGAGCGCGGGCGCATCGAGGTCGATGGGCAGTTTCGCACCAGCGTGCCGCACATTCTCGCCGCAGGCGACGTCATCGGCTACCCCAGCCTGGCGGCCACCTCGTCGGAGCAGGGGCGGCTCGCCGCCCGCTACGCGCTCGGCGTCGAGGCCAGGCCGATGCCGGCCCACTTCCCGATCGGCATCTACGCGATCCCCGAGATCTCGATGGTCGGCTCGACCGAGAAGGACCTGACGCGGGACAAGGTCCCGTACGAGGTCGGCGTCGCGCGCTACCGCGAGATCGCGCGCGGGCAGATCCTGCGGGACGACAGCGGCCTGCTCAAGCTGCTGTTTCACCGCCAGGACCGCCGCCTCCTCGGCGTCCACGTCATCGGCACGGGGGCGACCGAGCTGGTCCACATCGGGCAGGCCGTGCTGGGCCTGGGGGCGGGGCTGGACTACTTCCTGGAGACGGTGTTCAACTACCCGACCCTGGCCGAGTGCTACAAGGTGGCCGCGCTCGACGCCGCCAACAAGCTGGCCCTGTAGGAGCGCCCGCGCGCCGGCGTTACCGGGTCGCGAATCCCCGCCGCTTGGCGCGCGATCGTCATGAACATGCCGCCGAGCGCCCGCTCGGTCGCGGGCCGGCCGAGGTCCGGCGCGACGGGCCGGCGGACGATCTCAGCCGCCCGCGCCCGGCGAGGACATCTCCCGGCGGATGGTCCTGAGCCGGCGGTAGCCGACGAGCTTTCTCCGCCGCTCGTCCCACAGGCGGAGCGACAGCGACTTCAGGCTGCTCCACAGCGTCAGCGGCTCGACCTGCTGGAACAGCGGGATCTCCTTGTGGCAGCGCTCCAGGTTGTAGTTGGGGATCGCGGGGCTCAGGTGGTGCACGTGGTGGTACCCGATGTTCCCGCTGAACCACTGCAGCACCTTCGGCAGCTTGTAGAACGAGCTGCCGCGGAGAGCCGCCTCCGCGTAGTCCCAGTCCGCGCAGCGTGCCCACTGCACGTCCTCGAACTGATGCTGCACGTAGAACAGCCAGATCCCCGCCGCCGCGGCGACGGTGATCACGGGGAGCTGGATCAGCACGTAGGCCTCGAGGCCGATGGTCAGCCCCATCAGGGCCACGATCCCGAGCAGCGCGGCGTTGGTCCAGTGCACTCCCCTGCGCGCTCGCTTGCCCACCCTGCGGGACGGGATTCGCTGCTGGATCAGGAACACGAAGAGCGGCGCGAGCACGAACAGCACCAGGGGATTGCGCGCGAGGCGGTAGACGAAGCGCTTCCAGCGGGAGGCCGCGAGGTACTCGCGCACCGTCAGCGTCCAGATGTCGCCCGTTCCGCGCCGGTCCAGGTCGCCCGACGTCGCGTGGTGCAGGGCGTGCTCGTGCCGCCACTGGCGATAGGGCGTGAACACCAAGAGCCCCGTGACGAACTCGGTGACACGATTCGCGCGGCGCGACTTGAAGAACGAGCCGTGCCCGCAGTCGTGGAAGATGATGAAGATGCGCACCAGGAACCCGGCGGCGACGACGGCGAGCGCGAGCGTGATCCAGTACGAGACGCTCAACGTCCAGATCATCAGGCCCCACAGCGCGAGGTAGGGGAGCAGGCTGTTGGCGAGCTGCCACAGGCCGCTGCGCAGGACCGGCTTGCGATGCTCGGCGACCGCCTGCTTCCAGGCCAGGGTCGCCGCGGGAGTCGTGCGGGTCGGGTCCGACATTTCCGATCTCCACGGACGCGCCGGGGCCCTCGGCCCGCGCGCCCGGCGATCACTTGTGAGAATGCAGCGGGTCCTTCCGGTCTGCCGCGTGCGGTCGGAGTCGAGCGAGGTCGGCCGCCTCCCCTCGAGCCGCAGGGATCTCAGGAACGCGATCTCCTCCTCGGTGGTGTCGCCGCGAAGCGGGCGGTCGTGCAGGAACTCGGCGATGGCGACCCCACGGGCCCCCGGAGTTGACGGGTGAGGGTGAAGTCGGGGACACTCTCGCGGATCTTCATCGACAGAACGGGTGAATCTACCTGGTTTGGTTACGCCGCGGGGCGGTCCCCGCCGGGAAACTTAACCCACGAAGTGATCTCGGGCAACCGCACGCCCCCTCGCCGAAGGTGGCGGCAAGGCGCGGACGGGGGAACGATCATGATGCTGAAGGTTGCGCTCGGGGGGCCGGCGGGGACGCTCGGGGGCAGGGGGCCGGCGTGCTGACATCGACGATCGTGACGGTCCTGGTCCCCGCGCTGATCCTGATCGTCGTGCTGGCGAGCGCCATCCGCGTCCTGCCGGAGTACGAGCGCGGCGTCGTCTTCCGGCTGGGCCGCCTGCGGCCCACCGACTACGGGCCCGGGCTGTTCCTGCTGATCCCGCTCGTCGACCGCCTGGTGCGGGTCTCGCTCCGGACCGTGGTCCACGACGTGCCGCCGCAGGACGTGATCTCGAAGGACAACGTGTCGCTCGAGGTCAATGCCGTCGTCTACTTTCGCGTGATCAACCCACGCAGCGCGATCGTCGACGTCGAAAACTACAAGTACGCGACGAGCCAGCTCGCGCAGACGACGCTGCGCTCGGTCCTGGGCCAGGTCGAGCTCGACGAGCTGCTGTCGAGTCGCGACAAGATCAACCATCGGCTGCAGTCGATCCTGGACCAGCAGACCGACTCGTGGGGGATCAAGATCGCCGCGGTGGAGGTCAAGCACGTCGATCTCCCGCCCGAGATGCAGCGCGCGATGGCCAAGCAGGCCGAGGCCGAGCGCGAGAAGCGGGCCAAGATCATCCACGCCCAGGGGGAGCAGCAGGCCGCCGAGAACCTGGCCCGGGCCGCACGCGAGCTGAGCCGGGAGCCGACGTCGATGCAGCTGCGCTACCTGCAGGCGCTGACCGAGATCGCCGCGGAGAAGAACTCGACGCTGATCTTCCCGCTCCCGGTGGAGCTGCTGCGCGCGTTCATCAAGTGACGTCCGCGCCGCGGTTTTTTCAACCCCGTCCCGCGGTCCCCCGCCGCCGCCCGCCCCGCGGGCCCCGGCACCCCCGCCCCGCGGGCCCAGACGACGTTTGCCCCGCGCTCACCGACGACGTTCGCCCCGGAGCGGCCGGCGAGCCGCCGCTCGCGCGCATCGGGTCCGGCGAGGGCCGGCGGTCACAGGACGCCGGCGAACCGGGCCGCGACGCGCTCGAAGCCCGCGCGCGTGGGGTGCAGCTCGTTGGCCCACCACTTCTTGTAGCCGCCCGGCGCGCGCGACAGCGTTCCCCTCAGGTCGACGTGCCGCACGTGGCCGAAGGCCGGGAGGGCGACCAGCCCGGTCAGCATCCGGTTGAAGCGGTCGATCAGGGCACCCGTGATCGCGAGCCGCTCCGGCATCTTCTGGTAGCCCTTCTGCCGCAGCGCGGGCTCGAGCCAGGGGCCGGGGAGGAACGCCCAGCCGCCGAGGAAGCCGCGCCCGTCCGGCACCGGGTAGTCGTAGCCGTGGGTGACGATCGGGATCGTCGCGCCCAGCACCTGCTGCGAGATCGCGGTGACCGCGCCGAGAATCGTCGCGTAGCTCGCCCGCAGCCGCTCGTCGATCACCGCGGCCAGGATCGCCTCGTTCAGGCCGGGCTTCGGCGACGCGGCGTGGTCGAGCAGCACCGCGAACTCGTTCCCCGCGATGTCGTTGCCGCCCCCGGAGAGCAGGATCGCGCGTGGGACCCGACCGTTGCGCAGCAGGCGCTCGATCGTCCTCACGAGCTTCGCGAGCTGTCCCTCGCCGTAGGCCATCTCCTCGACCCGGTCGCCCCGGTGCGCGACCGAGTCGACGTCGTAGCCGTGGTCGTCCTCGAGGCATCCCAGGACGTCGGTCCAGGGGTAGTCGAACCAGGAATCGCCCTCGGCGACGAGCGTTCCGCGGGAGGCGGAACCGCCGGCCGCCTCGGTCAGGGCGGAGAGCGCGGCCTCGGGCCCGGTCCTCGCGGGTCTCCCGCCGGCCCGGGCCACCGCCCGGGCTCGGCGCTTCAGCGCCTTTCGCCGGTCCTGCAGCACCCGCAGCGCCTGCGCGCTCCCGAGCGCCAGGGCTCGCTTCGTACGAGCGTCGGCCTTCATGACGACGGGCGAGCCTCCGCCGGACCCGGGCGGGCTCGAGGCGAAGCCGCCGCTTCCCGGGTCCGGCCGAGGGCCATTATCCGGGAGGAAGCGCCCCGGCGGAAGCCGCGCCGGCCCGCCGGGCGCGAGAACGGACCGGGTCGAGACCCTTGCGCCACCGGGTCGGGGTCGGCGCCCCTTGCGCCACCGGATCGCGGCGAGCTACAGCCGCGGGCCCGGTGCCCGGGCGTCGAGCTTCGCGCGCGCCTGTTTCAACCGCGACTCGACCCAGGAGAAGTGGTTGTAGTTCCCGGGATCGAGGTTCCAGCCGTAGCGGTTGTCGCGGCCCGCGTCCAGCGCCGACTCGTAGAGCGCGATGGCCCGCGGGAGATCGGTTGCAAGGCCGCGCTTGCCGTACTCGTAGCTCATCGCCAGCTCCCGCGTGGCGTCGAAATGATGGTTCGCCACGGCGAGTTGCAACTGCTCGAGCGCGGCGGCCGGATCGACCTCGTCGGGGAATCCCCGCTCGTGGACCTGGAACAGGCGCCAGGCCGCGTCGCCATGGCCCTGCCGCGCGGCCTCGCGGAGCCGCGCGAGGGCTTCGGCCCGGCGCTGCGGGCCGTGACCCACGAGGAGCTGCAGCGCGTAACGATAGTGCGACTCCGCGTCCGTGCCGCGACCGAGCGCGATCAGCTCGCGCTCGCCGAGCAGCGGGCCGCCCGCATCCTGCTCCAGCCGGTCGATGTACGCGAGTTCCCGCTCGAGCCGGCGGACCTGCGCCAGCGCTGCCGCGTCGCCGCCCGTGTGGTGCTCGATCAGGGCGCCGAGCCAGCGCCGCGCCTCGGGGTAGTCGACGGGGAAGCCCTCCTGTCCGCTCATGAAGCCGGCGGCGACGCGCTCCATCGCCTGCGCGTCGCCGGCCTCCGCCGCCCGGATCAGCCAGGCCCCGGCTGCCGCGGGGTCGCGGGCGATCCCGCGGTCCCCGGTGCGCAGCACGACGATCAGGTCCTCGCGCGCCGCCGCATCGCCCGTGGCCGCGAGCCGCTCGAGCAGCGCGACGCCGCGATCCCGCACCCCGGGGCCGGGCATCTGGCTCTCGAGGTAGAGCCGGGCCAGGGTCCGACTCGTCGCCGGATCGCCGCCCGCGAGGCCCTTCTCCCACGACTCCAGCTCCGCGATCCGTGCGCGGTAGTAGGCGGCGTCGAGCCCGAGCGTGCGCTCGTAGGGTGTCGGGGGCCCGCCACCGGCGAGCTGCCGGTAGAGGGCGCGGGCGCGGGCGAGGTCCGCCGGATAGCCCATGCTGCCGTCGACGTGATGGCTCGCGAGCTGCAGCCGCGCCTCGCGGGCGCCGGCTCGCGCGGCTCGCTCGAGCCAGGCGTTACGCTCGGCCAGCATCTCGACCGACTGCGTGGCGTACACCGTCCGGGACAGCTCCTCGACCAGCGCCAGCAGCGCGGGAAGGTGACCCCCCTCCGCGGCACGGTGCAGCCAGACCGACGCTTCCTCGACGGCGCCGTCCCGCATCAGCCGCTCGTGGAGCGCGAGCTGGATCGCCCCGTCGCCTTGCTCGGCGCCCTTGCGCAGCCACTCGAGCTTTCCCGCCCGATCGTGCGTGTTCTCGATCATCCACGCGATCGCCTCCGGCTGGCCCTGTGCGGCGGCGCGCTCGTACCAGTACGCGCGATCGCGACTGTCGTTTCGCGCCAGGCAAAGCTGGGCGCGCGCGCTGCCCAGGCCGGCCAGCGGCCGGCAGATCAGGCGCGGGTAGCTGCCGTAGAGAACCGCGCCGGCGAGCACGACGGCGGCCGTCGCGAGCGCGGGCCTGCGCCAGCGGTCGAGGAGGCGGAGGATCGGGCTGCCGTCGCGCAGCAAGTGTCCCGCGTAGAGTGCGGCCAGGACCGCGTGCAGCGCGATCCAGTAGCCGAGCAGCAGACGCGGGTCGATCGTGTTCTTGCACAGCTCGACCAGGTTGGCGCTGCGCGAGGAGGTGTGCCCTCCCGCGACGTAGATCGGAGCATAAACGCTCAGGAGTGGAGCGACCGCGAGTGCGGCGAGCAGGCAGGCGCGCGCTCCGCGGCCGAGACGCTCGAGCAGCTTGCCGAGCAGCCAGGCGACGCTCCAGCCGAGGCCGGAGTAGATCAGGGCCGGGCCCAGGAAGAACAGGGCGAACGCCGCACCCTCCCGGCTGAACGCGAGGAGGCTCGCGCCGCCGAGGGCCAACAGCGCGGCAGCGGGCGCGGTGCCGGCCACCACCGGGGTGATCCACACGACCGGGATCGTGTGCACGAGCGCCAGCAGCAGCAGCCAGCGCGCGCAACGCTCCTGGAAGCGGGGACGGGTCACGGGTCGGCCTCCCGAAGGCACGGCCACGGCCTTCGCGGAACAAGGTCGGCCCTGATCCCGCGAAGGGCAAGACGCCCCGACACGGATCCGCAATTCGTGTGGCAGGACACGCGTGCGGCGGGTTCTTCGACATCCTGTCGGCTGCAGTCGACGCGAGCGGCGTCCCGGCCGCGCAGCAGGTCGTGTCCAGCTCGTCACCGGCGCGGTGAAGCGTCCGGTCGGCGACCGCGACCGGGGTTACCGGCACTCCTCGCGCATCGCGAGCTCGAGGGCGAGGTGGACCTTCAGCGCCTCGACCGAGGTCGTGGCCAGGTAGCGCTGGGGCCGGATGCGGCGCAGTCCGCGCAGCGCCGCCGCGTCGATCTCGCCGACCAGCGGCGAGACGTAGATCGAGCCGGTGCCGCGCCCGGTGCGGCCGCGCGCGGCGAACTCCTCCCGGCCGACGATCTCGAACCGGCCGAGGACCTCCCGCGGGACCTGCAGCTGCCGCAGCATCCTGAGGAAGATCTTGCCGTAGCTCGGGTCGCACACGACCATCAGCACCGGTCCCTGCCGCGCGCAGCGGATCAGCGAGTGGGTGAAGCCGGGAGCGAGCGCCACGCGGTACACCGGGATGCCCAGCGGGGCGAACATCTCGGTCACCTCCCGGCGATGGCAGTCGGTCGTGACCACCGCACGGACCCCGGAGAACGAGGACGGGTGGTGGGCGACGGCGTCGCTGATGAGCAGCTCGCGCGTCGCGACGCCGAGAGCCGAGCGCAGCTCGCGTTCGATCAACCCGGTCTGCTCCCGGTTGCACTCGGCGACGGCGACCTCCGTCCCGCGCAGCCGCCCGCCGATGATCAGCCCGAGGAAGCGCAGGAACACGTCCGAGGCGACGCCGAGGTGATCGGCCTCCACGCGGCAGCGTTCGACCGCCTCGAGCAGCGCGCCGGCGAGCGGATTGTGGGCCGCCGCCGCCGGCCGCGCCTCGCTGAAGAACGTCCCGCTGCCCCACTTCACGCCGAGGAGCCCCTCCCCGGCGAGCTGGCGATAGGCGCGATGGACCGTCTTGCGATTCAGTCCGGTCAGCGTGGCCATGCGCCGGATCGACGGCGCGCGATCGCCCGGCTTGTGCTGCCCGAGGTGCAGGGCCGTCAGCAGCCGAGCGCGGACCTGCTCGACGGCGCTCGCCGACTCCCGGGGTGTGATGCGGGGACCCATCGCTCTCGCCCCTCCTCCTCGGCGGGGTGTATACCGCGATTCGGCCGCGCAGTCGAACGGGCCGCAGCGGAGTGCCGGAACACTTGCGCCCGCCGCCGGGAACTGTCCCTCGGGCTTCCGCCCGCCCGGCCCCCGCCGTCGGCGGCATCCGGGCGGGCCGGGCCCCCCGGTCGGGCGCGAGCCGGGCCACGCCGCGCGGGTCGTGCTGCAGGCGGACTTGACCGCGACGGCGGCGGTGTCGGCGCGGGCGGCGAGCAGGCCCGCCCCCGGCGAGGAATCAAAAGAAGAAGTGGGCCTCGAAGTCGACCTGGGTGTCGTTGGCGCCGGAGGTCTGCCGCGGCCCGTCGTGGTAGCGCACGAACCAGCGCAGCTGGAGGAAGGGGAAGGGGATCAGCTCGACGCCGAGCGAATCGCGGGCCTGGGCGTTGGTGCGGAGCCCGGTGTCGGGGTCGAGCCAGTCGTGGGCGAGCTTCAGGTTGACGCCCCGCGCCGCGAGCACGTCGGCCTCGAGCAGTCCGACCAGCCGGTGGCTGGTCGCGGCGGCGCTGACCTCGACCCAGTCGCCTTCGGCGATCCAGGCGAGCCGTCCGGCGTTGCCGCCCACGAGCAGTCCGGCGTGCGTGATCGTCCCGGCGTCCGTGATGTTGTTCGACGCCGACAGCCCGGCGCGCCAGGCGCGGAAGCGGCGCACGCCGAGCAGCGTGAACTGCGTCGAGGTGTCGGCGTCGCTGCCTCCCGAGCCGTTGATCGCCGCGAGGTGCAGCGACCACCGGCCGGGCTCGAAGCCCAGCTCGACGCCGTTGTCGGGCGCGGTGTAGCCGAAGCCGGTGAACCGGCGCACGAAGGCGTCGTCGTCGGGCAGGCGCCAGCCGTACGGCGGGAGCAGCTTGCCCGCCTTGAGATAGGAGCGGCCTCCCGAGAACTCGAACAACCCGAACAGCTCGCGGCTCGACGCGCCCCCGGGACCGAGCGTCTCGTCGACGTAGAGCGAGAAGCGACCGGGCACCAGCCGAACTTGCAGGTAGGCGTTGGCTTCGGGCACCTCGAACGACGACGTGTCGTCCACGTCGTCGCTCTCGACGTTGAGGTACTGCAGGCGGAAGTTGCCGCCGAGCTGCAGGCGCGCGTCGGGATCGGCGGGCAGGAGACTCCCGTCCCCGCGCCATTCCAGCAGTCGCGCGGGCTGCGTCAACTGCGAGTACAGGCTGCCGAAGGAGGTGCGGAGACCACCTCCCGTGCGGTTGACGTGGCACTGCGAGCAGCGGTACCCGGTGCGCGCGGCGATGGCGGGCTCGGCCCGGGAGTCCGTCGAGGCGAGCCAGGCGGAAAGCAGCGTCAGGCCACAAGCCGCGGCGAGATGCCCCGGGGCGGACGAACCGCGGCGCGGATCACGGCGGTCCACATTCCGCTCCGTCCGCGATCCAGTCCTTGATCGCCTGCCGGTGTTCCTGTCCGAGCGGAGGCTTTCCCAGCGGCATCTGCGGCTGGAGGATGCCCTCGATCCGCTGCACGAGAGCCGAGGCGTCCGGATCGTGCGCTGCGACGAGCAGCAGCGGCGGGCTCAGCAGGCTGACCTGGCCGACGAGGTTCGCGCAGGAGTCCGCCTGCGTTTGGAGCTGCAGGAACGGCGCCTGTCCGCCCGGGACGTGACAGTCGGTGCAGAACACCTCGAAGACGCTCGTCTGGATGAAGGCCAGATTGGCCTGCGGGTTGCCGCCGCCGTCGATCGGTCCCCCGCCGTCGTCCCCCGGTCCGCCGAGCATCTCGTCCACGAGCGCGCTGCCGTCCTGAGCGCAGCCGCCCGCGGCGAGCAGCGCACCCAGCGACAGCGCGGCGCCCGCGCGCCAGCGGCGTGCCCGACGCGTCCTCACCGGCGCTTCCGTGGGTTGAGTTCCGGCCGCTCGTGGAACAGCCTGGAGCGCAGGCCCGAGCGCCGGTCGAGCGACAGCACGTAGTGCGCGAGCGCGGCCAGGCGCCGATCGCGCAACTGCAGCAGGCTCGCTTCGTCCATGAGCGCGAGGTCGGCGCGGCGTGGGGCGCCGCGCAGGTAGGCGGAAACGCGCCCCCGGTCCCGCTCGTCGAGCTGGACGGGGAGCGTCGCGGGATCCTGGAAGTCCTCCGCCGCGAACAGCATCGCCTCGTCGAACGACGGCATCGGCGCGCCGTTCAACCCGGTGCGCAGCGTGCGCACGATCGCGCGCGCCTCGCGGCCGCCCTTCAGCGGATCGTGGCGGAAGTCCGGCATCCGCAGCGGACGCTCCCGCTCGTCGACCAGACCGCCGGCCGCCGGGCCGCGGCCCGCTCCGTCGAGCCCGTGACAGCTCCAGCAGCCCGTCACGAGGTAGACGGCGCGGCCTTCCTCGATCGAAGCCGCGTCGGGAAGCGCTGGGTCGGCGATCTCGAGCGGCTGCGGGGCGCGCGAGATCTCGCCGCCGCGCAGGGCGTCGATGTGGTCGATCAGCTGCTCGATCTCCCCGTCGGACAGCAGGTCGCCGAAGGCCGGCATCGCGCTGCCGGGCAATCCGTCGCGGATCGTGCGCGCGACGTCCTCGCGGCGCGGCGCGGCGCCGGTCGAGGTGCTGCGGTAGCGGACGCCGCCGGCAGCGAGGTCTCGCGGAGCCGGGTCGAGGTCGGCCGCGCCAGGCCCGTCGCCGCGCCCGTCGCGTCCGTGGCAGGCCGCGCAGGAGCGGGCGTAGATGCTCGCGCCGCGCCGCGCACGCTCCTCGTGGGCGAGCCGTTCCAGGCGGCGTACGCGCTCCTCGATGCCGCCCGCCTCCAGGCTCGCCCCGGCCGCCGGCTCGTCGGCACCGCTGCCGGCCGCTGCGGGCGGCGGATCGGCGCGGACGTCGAGCAGGCCGGCCCCGCCGACGCACAGCAGCGTGAGGCCGGCGATCCGCGTCCGCCGCGCGCGCTCCGCTACTGGCCGCACGTGTTCGTCAGGTTCTTCGTCGGCTTGCAGCTGCCGGACGCGCCGCCCGCCCCCGGACCCTTGCGCTCGACACCACCGCTGTTCCGGCCCCACGAGCCCTCCACGGTCACCGCGTCGTGTGCCACGACGAGGAACCAGACGAAGCTACCGCTGGCCGGCGCGGGTGGCGTCGTCCAGGCGAAGGCGCCGCTCGTTCCGATCGAGCAGACCTGCCCGAGCAGGCCGTAGGTACCCGTGAAGGTCGACGGCAGGTCGCTGTCCTTGCCGAAGAGCAGCTCGTAACCCGCGTCGTCGGCACAGACGTCGGCGTCCCAGCTCACCACCAGCCGGTCGGGGAACGGTCCGGCCGGAGCCTTGGCCACCGCCAGCGGATCGCTGCCGCCCGTGCCGTCGGGAGTGCCGGGAGGCGGCGCCGCGGCGACCTTCACCGTTCCCGTCATACCCAGCCCCACGTGCACCTCGCAGAAGTAGGGATTGTCGCCGACGATCGTGAACGTCTTCGAGAAGGTCCACGGAGGGAAGGCCGCGTTCCCCGAGGTGAAGAATCCCTGCGCCGCCACGCCCGGGCACTGGGCCGGATCGCCGACGCCGTCGCAGGACTCGACGTTGTGGAAGCCGGCGGTGTTGGTCCACTTCACCGTGTCGCCCGGGTTGATCGTCACCTGGCTCGGCGTGAACACGTTGTTGGACACGGTCACGTTGACGGTCACGGAGCCCTCGGTCGAGTCGGTCAGGACCGCGACCCCGTCGCCGGCGACGTGGAGGCGGCGACCGGCGACCGCGAGCGCGCGGCCGCGGATCTCCGGGTCGATGCTGCGCACGATGAGGTCGCCGCCGCCCGAGACGTCGACCATGCCGAGCCCTGCGGCGTGCAGCAGGAAGACGCGGTCCCCGCTGGCTCCGACGGCGTCGATCGCGAGGCCGAGTTCCAGCGTCCGCTCGATCCGGGGAGCGTCGGTGCGGCTTGCGTCGATCACGATCAGCCGACCATCGTCCGTGGCGGCGAGGATCGTCGTCCCCGCCGCCCCGAGCGCGGTGAAGCTCGCGGGGATCCGGAGCGTGCCCGCCGCACGGACGTCCTCCGCGCCCCGGTGCGCCGTGCCCGACATCCGGTGGCCGGCGGGCGGCGGCAGCTCCAGCAGCCGCAGGCCGAATCCGTCCTCGAGCGCGATCAGGTGCTCGCCCATCCGCGCGGTCCGCACGCTGCCCGCGAAGCGAACGTCGACCGCGAGTGGGACGGTTCCGGCCTCGGGCCGCGTGAGGTCGAGGACGGAGAGCCCGCCCCCCGCTTGGTTGAGGTACAGGCGATCGGAGAACAGCACGCCGTCGACGACCGGCGAGTCCAGCCGCAGCCTCGACTCCACCAGGCCGATTGCGCTCACGATCGTCGCGCTCCTCCCCGAGCCGAATACCACGCGCGGCGTGTCGAGCGAGATCCAGGCGGCAGGCTCTCCCCGGCATTGCCACACGACCGCGGGTCGGGTCTCCCGCGCCAGGGCGACGCATCCGACGACCGCACTCGCGACGAGCACCGCGAAGGGGCGATTCGGAGTCATGTCCCCTACCTCCCTCCGGTGTTCTTTACGCCGAATCCGGTGCGCGGCCCGGTGTCGGCACGCCCGGCGGGAACAGATCGTGGAACTGTCCCACACGGCGAGCTCGCGAGCCGTCGCCCCGCGCGAAGGCGACGGCATGGCCTTCGAGAGCCTCGCGGATAGAGGCACGACCGCGGCGCTGTTGCTCGGGCGCGCCGCGTGTTAGAGTCCGAAAACCGTCGTCGCTGCCCGTCGCCGCCCGGCAAGCGCGTGGTGGCCCGACGCGCGAGGAGGACGGAGCATGGCGACACGGCTTCGGTGCGGGATCGTCGCGGCCGCGCTGGCGTGGGGGATCGGCGCCGCGGGAGCGACGCGGGCCGACGAGCCGCCGTGGACCTACGTCGAGGCCGGCTACAGCGACATCGACCTGGACCGGCTCGGCGACGACGGGCACGGCTGGTTCGCCGGCGGCTCGCTCGGGATCTTCAACTTCCACGTGTTCGGCCGCTACGCCGACGGCTCGACGGACGACCTCGACGTGGACGTCCGCCGCTGGGCGGTCGGCCTCGGCTGGCACGGGCTGCTGGGCCCACGGGCGGATCTGTTCGGCGACGTCGCCTACGTCGACGCGGAGTTCGGGCCCGTCTCGGACAGCGGGCACTTCGCACGCGCCGGCGTCCGCTTCCGCCTGATCGAGCCGTTCGAGCTGGGAGCCAACGCTCGATGGGAGGACCTGGGGGACCTGGACGACGACGTGGTCTACGAGGGCAGCGCGATCCTCTACCTCTGGCGCGTCGGCATCGGCCTGGGCTACGAGACGGCCGACGACATCGACACCTACAGCGGCTTCCTGCGGCTGACCCCTCCCTGAGAGCGGGCCCGCTGACCGCGGGCCGGAAGCCCCGCGCCGATCTCGGCCGCGGCACGGCTGGCGCTGCCGGCACGGGACGCCAGATCGACGAGGGCGTCGCCAGGAGCCGCGCGCAGTCCGCGTCGCGGACCGCGGCTGCCGCCCAGGCACGGGCTCGCCCGTCCGTCCGTCCCGCGCCGCCGCCGAGTATCCTTGGATTCGATGAAGTCGGGCCCGAGGGCTGGCCGATCCAGCCCGCGGAGGCCAGGTTCGTCGGAGTTCCCGTGCACGGCACCGGCAATCTCGCGGATCGGCACCGCCACGCGCGTCGCGCCGCGCTCGCGCTCGCGCTCACACTCGCCGCCGCCCCGACGCTCGCGGTCGACGACTCCCCGCCCTCCGGCTCGGAAGCCGACTCGTGGCACGCGCCGGAGTTCACCGATCCGCGCCTGGCCGCGCGTCGCGCCGCGGACGCCGGCGGACAGGCGACCCACATGCGCTGGAAGCTCACCGGCGTTCTCGGATGGATCGCCGGCCTGTTCGTGCCGAACCACGGCGACGCGCTCCTGACCGCGGAGCCCGTGCCGGGCGACCGGACGCGGATCCAGCTGCTGATCACCGCGCCCAGGCGCGACGGCGAGTACTTCCTCTACGGCGCGGACGTCGACTCGGACTCGGGAGCCGTCGCCGCGGCCTGGAGCGCTCACGCGTTTCGCAAGGACCGCGAGGCGCGGGCCCAGCAGATCGAGGAGCCGAACGTGGTGGACATGGCCTCGGCCGTTTACCTCCTGGCGCGAGACCCGCCGAAGAAGAAGAGCGTGTGGTCGATCTGGAACCGCGGCGAGCTGTTCGCCGCCGAGATCGAGCCGCTCCCGCCCGAGACGCGCCGGGTCGGCGACGCCCGCGTCGCGGTGCGGGGCTACGCCGTGCGCGGCGCGAGCGTTCCGGGGCTGCGGTCGTTCGAGGAGAAGCTGCTCTTCTACTTCACCGCCGGCACCGCGCCGCAGCCGGTCGAGATCGTCGGTACCCGCGGCCCGCTCCGCCTGCGCCTGCGCGTGGTCGAGCCCGAGAGCGCGGACCCGGACGACTGACCCGCGCCCGATCGTTGGCTTCGGCCACCGAATCGGGCCGCCGTGCCCGGCCAGCAGATCGTCCTCGCCGCCGCGTGCGCGATCGCCCGCTCGATCCGCCGACTTTCCGGTGTCGCCGGAGGCAGGGCGTCGCTGCGCCGCGCCGCCATCCGACGAACGACGGCTTCGCCTCCTCGGCACCGCACTCCGGCCAGTGCAGCATGACCAGCAAGAGCATCGTGAACACCTGCGGCCGGTGAGGAGCCGCTCCTGCCACCGCCCCGGCTGGAGAGTCGACGAACGACGGCTTCGCCTCCTCGGCACCGCACTCCGGCCAGTGCAGCATGACCAGCAAGC
>Ga0187892_10001922_pt1 | contig 44713 bp, 58 predicted proteins | sample MA1701073metaG_FD_139345 | JGI IMG/M metagenome (GOLD analysis project Ga0187892, IMG submission 139345) | Bio-ooze microbial communities from a basaltic lava cave in the Kipuka Kanohina Cave System on the Island of Hawaii, USA - MA170107-3 metaG ... | reverse complement strand
ATCGCCCGCATCTTCTGCATGGCTTCCGCAGTCCTGGTCAAGTTGACTTCCTCACGCAACTGTTCCCGCGCTGCGCGGACAGCAGCACGATCCCCGCGCTTCCGCGCCTGGTCCACATCGCCTTTCAGGTTCCTGAATTTGTCAAGCTCGTCATAGAAGTCATTGATGGGCTGGGCATTTATGCCGGGATGGCGCAGGAAGAAGCTGCCGAAGAACGGAGTATTAGCCCAGTCAGATGGCGGCTTGTTGTCCTTTACAACGGCATCCATTATGCGCATGATTTCTTTGCCGCCTGTACCGGTGAATGTCTCCAGGATGTGCTCAATCATTATAGGCGTCACATCGGCAACATCGAGGCCGGGTTCCCCAATCCAGCGCGATATGGACTTTGCTGTTTCAGAAGTCCACGGTTGATATGCATTGTAGCCGCTGACGTTCTCAAAGCGAGCCGGTACAACCGGGCGGCCAAATCCGAAGTCGTAGTTGGACGCGCCTTCGAGCACTGCATTGATCGCAGGGTTGTCTAAGACTGGGGCAGCACCCGTGAAGCTGAACGCAACATTGTATGCCCAGTCCTTGAATGCCCGTGGGTCTTTCTCACGAAGATGCGCCATGATGCGATGCACAGGAGAGATGAATACAGCACCTATACCCTGTGGCACCGGCAAAGTGAAATTGTTAAGCTCACCATTCCAGGGAACAGGAATATACATGAAGTTGTCAGCCATCTTGCGATCACGATTGCGCTGACGGCTCGGTTCCGGCACGTTGTACCAGTCTTCCAAGACTTCGGTGAGAGCGTACATTCCAATAGCTGTCATCGTCATGTACTTCATGCCGCGAAGACCGAAGCCTGTAGGATCATTCTTCAACGCCTTCACAACACTGTCTACACCGGCACGCTGGAAACCAGTCCAGAACGGAGTGATAGAAGCAACCTGGTTCATGACAGTTGACATACTTCTTTCTGCAAAGTCACCACCAAACACGCGAGCCATATCAGCGGCACCCATAGCGCCAAACTCTTTCCGTGCGCCAGTGTAGGTTCCGCCAATGCGGATTGTACTGTCCATCATTCGGAGGCCGCGATACAGGAATTGGACAGGATGCGATACACCATTGATGACGCCACCCATGAAGCCAGTGTGCTCCATGTGGGTGTATGAATTCAGCAACGCGTCGAACTGGGGCGCAATCAATCCGCCGACGACAGCACCATTCAAAGTCGCTTCGTCATACTTGCCCTTGCCACGAGCCAGGTTGTCACCGCCCGTGATCTTACCATGCGCTGCTGTATCAACCAGGTCGAAGGCACCACGCATGAGGTTGACGTATGGAGCGCCGCCGTACTTCGTCAGAGTAGCGTGACCGAACGCATCGCGTACCACCATGCGGTAAACATACGATGGCATAGTCGTAATTGTGAAGCGTGCGAACTGCGCCGCCTTCGTGAAGAAGGTGACAGCAACATCACGTTCGAAGACGTTCTTACTGAGCAACGATTTCAGGAATACATCGCGTCCCTCGAAATCCGGAACTGTATAAGACTTCTGGCGACCATCCTCGTAGTAGATGATTTCGGCATCGCCTTCCTTGAAGTCGAAGAACTTCTTGTCCACGACTGGGGCACCATCTTCATCGAGGGTGACAGTTGCAGGCTTCTTTGTCTTCGGATCGTAGACAACAACGTCTTTGCCAGGAGCCTTGAAAAACTTCTGCAACTCACGGACAGCATTCAGCCGCGTCATGTTCGCACTGTTGAACCGCTCGCGTGCCTGGAGAACTTCCATTGTGGACAGGAATTGATCCTTCAATACGAAGTCGTGACCCTTCGCTTTCTTGAACAGGCGCTTGAGTTTGCTGCCGCCCACGACTTTATCAAGCGCTATGAAGACCTTCTGTGGGAAGTAATGCGGACGTTCCAGCTTGAATTTGAAGAAGCCATCGTCATTCAAGCCGCCATGCGACATGACACCGAACAAGCTATCGTCCATCATGCGCTGATACAGATGCGCCAGTTCACGATAGGTTTCCCGTTCCTTGGCCGGAACCTTGCTTTCGATTTCAAGTGCTTCCTTAAGCGTTGTCGTTGTCTTCTTGCCCAACTTGATCAGGTCGAAAGTCGATTGTGCTTGCAGGAACGCGCGGAAGCCTTCGCGCCCATGCTCAAGCTTATCAGCCTTGGACATAATGCTTTGCATCGTCGGCACATCATAGTTCGCCTCATACTGAGGTTTGCCGAACTTATCAGTCGTGACCTTGTATCCGCCGCCACCTTTCTTGAGACGGAACATGAAACGATCATCCGCAGAGTATTGGAGGCGTGCGATAGCCTCGATGCCCAGGTCACCAAGCTTCTGCCCGATGCCAAGCATCTTGTCCACTCCGGCCAATGGCGACAGTTCACGCCAGGTTGCTCCAGCTTCCCGTGCGGTATCCGCATCAGGCAAAGACTTGAGGAAGCGCCCCAGGAGCCCTCGCCATCCAGTTGCATAAGTTGACACTTCAACCTTAGAGTTAACATCTTCAACCACGAATTCGAATGCCCGGTTAAAAGGCTTCTCCGGTGGCCCACCCAATGCTTTAGGAGGCTCACCAGGAGGTTTTCCACCGTCGCCCCCTCCACCAGCCCCTTCCTTTGGCTGAGGGGCGTAGCCGTCGTCCTGGAGCCTTTTACCGGCGTATTCCAGAAACCTTTGGGTTTTAGGGTCCAGGGTGGAGTGGTCCCTTCCTGACGCGCGGAAGACCTGTGCAGCCGGTTCCCCGGCAACGTGCTCTATCAGTACCGCTTCCAGGTCAACGGCACCGTCAGGCGTCTTATACTTGCGTGCAGCCTCATTAATTACATCAGCCTGTTCCGGCGTGACCGGCGCGTCAAAGTCAACTATGGCATCAACCTGTTCTGGGGTGACAGACTTGACCGGCGCGATGCCAGTCTCCTGGTTAACCTCACCGGCAACCGTCATCTGGTCAGCACCTTCTTCCGGGGGCTTCATGCCACCGATAATCTCGACTTCCCCTGTATCCTTCGCCTTATAGGGCTCAGGCTCAGGTTTACGCCACTTGTCCCAAGCTCCGTCAGTGATCACCTGGCCGTCAACGTCTTTGGCAAATACTGACTGCCGGGCGATTTTATCAACTTCTGCAATGCGGGCCTGGTCAGTCGGCTTCATGCCGGTCTTCGCCCAAATCTGTTGGACGTTGCTCTTTATCCGTTCGCCAGCTTCCGAAAATACAACGCGACCCCGTGCGCCAGCCTTGCGGAACAAGGAGTTGGCAAGAGTGTAGTGCGACCCAGGCAACAGAGCCATCATAGCGCTGGCAACTGTGAAGTCCTTCAACGATGGCATCTCCCCGTTCAATCCAGCGCCTACACCAGTTGAGGCAACAGTACCGGCTATGTTTGCGGTCATGGAAGCAACCAGAGGCGATGCAACTTTTTCTGCTGCATTATATGCAAAAGAACCCGCTTTTCCTCCTGCCGCGCCTATGAGGCCAGCTTTAGCAATTTCTGCTGGAGCTTTCGTCATGCCTTCCAGGATGTTTGCAGTTGAAACGTTTCCCTTCTCATATGAATAGAGGTAGCCACGGCGTATAGCTTCCGGGTATGCCATCGACGCGGAACCGGCGGCAACCGGGTTCGCAGTAGTAGCAAATGCACCGCCAAGGCCCAACAGCATGTCTCCAGCGTCACCAATGAGGGTGCCGCCAGCGTTGGCGAATGCCGCTGGCCAGGACATTTCAGATGTGGGAGGAAGCTGTTCCTTTGGACGACGATAGCGAAGACCAGAAGTTGATATGCCAAAGGATGCAACGAATACGTCCAATGCATTCTTCGGATCAGCCATTGGCAAATTCTCGTACTTCCAACCGGCCTTCATCAGATTGTCTTTTGCGATGCTCTTGAATACTTCTGTGCCAACACCGGGACCATCACCCCAGTATTTGTCAATGTCAGACTGCGAGTAGCCAGCGTCTAGCGCAGCCTTGCTGCGTTCGCTCTTGATGGTATTAATCATCTTGTCAGTGTAACCAGCATCCTGGTAGTCCAAGATTTGTTTCTGGCCTTCGGTGGGTTGCGCCATATCAACCGATCCATTCAATATGAGGTTTATCGCGTTCTCCAGGCTTTGAAGTTATGCCCCATTTTAGGCCAAGCTTGGCGGCTTCTTCACCGACAATATCCCACGCTGGATCATCTGGCGACCAGTCACGGGTGCCCGCAACTGAAACAGGGACGATATCGAGCGCGATGCCCTTCAAGTGCTTTGAATTCATGCTCCAGGTTACCTTCTGCCCGGGTGCTGTACGGCCTTGGGAATACAGTTCAGCCTGACGTTCCTGTGTCCGGCGGCCCTCAACCACCTTGATTGGGACGCCACGGGCTTCCAGGTTTGCCACAAGCTGTTCAAACTTTGGACGGGCTTCCGGCAACAGCCCATTAAATACCTTGGATGCATCCTCAGCGAGCTTGGGATTGCGGGATGCACCAACAATACTCCGGCTCGATGCTTTGTTTTCGGCGCCACCAAGGATATCAGACAGAGGGACGCGGTTCTGTTCGATAGGCAAAGGATCAACGTTCGGAGGGAGAGCCGCGCCCACACCAAGCTCGTTCATGCGGTCATCCATTAAATCTTCATCAGCCCCCTTAATCTGATAAACCTCCACATTCTTGCGGACATATTCATCAATCTGGTCTTTGGTGAAACCAGCTTTCTTCAATTCAGGCAACTGCTCCATCATATCGGAATTGAAGTCGGCATACCGTGCGGTGCCGGCGGCATCTTCGATCCCCATGGAGGATGTAATGATTATTTTCTTGAACCCGTCGAGATATTTGTCAAACTGCGCCAATTCCTTGTTTTCGCCTTCTGGCGCATTTATCCACTGCTTAAAGAACGTCCGGTGTTTGTCTGACAGGAGACCGTCGGCGGCTGCGTTATCAATCATTGCATTAGTCAGAGTTCCGTTGCCAGCACGTTTTTTGAAATCAGAGAACGTGACTGGATCAATAGCTGTTGATATGCCCATGTTTCCGTCGTCTGGAGCATTTATTTTAGAATAGGCATAATTCTTTGCAGCCCTGACATCCTCGTCGCTGACATATCCTTTATTATTATTTGCCCAAGTGTCAAGCAACGTAAAATAATTATTCGGAACAACCGCCTTCTTTGTTACAGGGTCAATCGTGATATTCTTTTCAATTTCAATCAATTCATTCTTGGCATCCTGCTCTCGCACCTTGCGTTCCTCTACAACAGCAGCTTTTTTGTCACTCTCCAGCATCTTTATGCGCTCGTTGGCTTGTTTTGTATAGGCAACCTTTTCTTCGCCGCTGATAGTAGAATTAAACTTCTTATCGTCCAACGCTTTCAATGCCGCCTGCGGATTGTTCAATATCATGCCTTCGATAGCAGCCTTGTCTATAGCAGCGTGCGCGTCTGAACGAAGCTTCAACGCTCCCTTCGCATCCAGATTATTTGCAGTGATCTGTGCCTCCAATGCCAAATCAAGCTGTTCATGGTATGCAGTCACGTTGCCAGGATCATCAGACGCCGACCTGGAATACGCATCAACAATCTGGTTTACAGATCGGACAGCGGCTTCACCCTGGAGGTTCATCACATCAGCAGACGTAGACAGGAACTGGCTAGACACCGCTTCGGCGCGGGCTTTCATGGAATACAAGCGGCCCTTCTGCGTCTTCGCGCCTTCATTGATCATGTTGTATTCAGCAGAAATGTCCTGCATGAACTTTTCTTGGAAAGAAGCGTCACCGGGATCAGCTTCGGCAACAGCCTTCTTCCAGCGAACTGCAACATCCGCATTCTTCATTGCATAGGCGACTGTCAAGTTGGCAACGTCTTCCTGTTCAGCCAATTCTTTGGCCGCGTTGGCCCTCTGTTCGATGCCGCTTTGAACCTTTGATATGCCACGGCCAAGAGCGTTGAACCCTTCCTGCCACATATTGCCGATGTAATACCCTGTCTGCGCTGACGAGCGGGCAAGCTCCGCCATAGGTGCAGCGTCGGGGAACACTTGGTTTGTGTATGTTGCGATCTTGGGCATTATGCCACCTTCTTAAATTCAACGCCGATGCCATCGTAGTCCACGAAGCGATAACCCTCTGACGTTTTGCCAACGTGTTTCGGATACAGAACTTCCACTTCCTTCGCCATGACACCTTCATAGAGAACAGGATCATTCTTGAACCGGAACCGATAGACACCCAGGCCGTCACCGCGCCGACCGACGAACTCGATATCTTCCTTTAGCCGGTCGTCAGAGAACATGCCAGCGATGCCGCCGATCAATCCAAACAGCCCGCTTGTGCTGGCAGCAGACGCCGCAGCCTTGGCTTGCTTCGCTTGCATGATGTAATTCTGATATTCCAAGTTGGTCTGCATCGCAGTAACTGCCTTGGTCATGAAACCTTCTCGCCGGTTGCTCTTGATCACATCGAGCACGGAGCCAGACAGCTTCAAGTTGTTTGCACCGGCAGCAGCTTCGGCTTGACCCTCAACCTGATAAATCTGACGGCGGATAGCCGTATCCTTCAACGCGCCCTGGAGTTTGGTGACGCGAGCCGCTTCCTTGTAGTATTTTGCAGCAGCCTTATAGCCTTTTGCGGTCGCTTGACCACTGAGGAAGGAACCAATGCCGCTGAACAGAGAGCCGAAGTCAAACACAGAACTAACCTTTCTTACCTATCTTGTGCAGCAATGAAACCGCCCATAGCTGTGATCGTGCAAGAATACTGCCGCGTCACTTCCCAAGCGATTTGTCCTTCAAAGCTATAGTCATCTGTCAGTGTATCACTCATGATGCCAGAAAACAAGGTCGGCTGTTGAATGGGTGTTCCACCGGCAGTTTTCAAGACAACTGCCTTCAAATGATCGAAATCAGTGCCGATCTTGACGCTACCACCAGCCCTGGAAAACATACCCGCCCAACGGTGGATACGCCTGGTCTTACCGAATGCAGGGCCAAACATATTGCCTGCATCGTTGCCATAGTCAGGCCGCAGCAGTTGCCCACGGGAAGTAAACGACACGCCAAAATTGGCCGGGTTGAAGTAGTATTCAGCATTGATCGTCCGTTGATCCTGATCCTGGGTATAGCTCGTTCCCAACCAGACACGGAACCAGTTTGGAGAAGTCCAAGATGGATGATCATTGGTCCATTTTCCGATACGGTTAGGCGGTGGAACCGCACCAGCGCCTATGGATGTGAAGTTGCCATAGTCCATGATGGATGGGCCAACTTCATCGTATTTCATTACACTTTCTATGATGAAATTGAAGCCAGTGTCCTGCCCTGTGAACGTTGTCACTTCTCCGGTATCAAGGTTCAACTCGTAAATAACTCCGGTAGTCGCAAGCCATCCCCAACGATGATTATTCCATGGGCCATCCCCCTGCCCAGGCGGGCCGGGAATTCCAGCGGGCATAGCTTTGTTCCAAATGACTGCACCATCGCGGGTGAGTTTGATCATACGGCGTGACGTTGCGATTAAGCCAGTGCAAGAAACAAGGAACGTGTCATCATAAGCGATGTAAGTCATAGTGAACTCGTTGTAGCCAGTAGTCCAAGCGGGATCAACATCCAGCGCCACAATGTTGAACTTGTTCTCATAGAACGCAGCCACGCCTATTGATAGATCAGGTGCTACGCCACCAACTGTCCACTCATTATACACCGCCTGATATGCGCCGCCAAAAGACGTTGATGAAGTGTTTCCGTTGGGCGCATATGAACCAAAAGTAGTGATGCCCAAGTCTTCCCGCATACGGAAGAACTTTGTCTCGTGATCGCTGCCACCGGTGTTGTTGGAAGTGAATATGATGCCGCCTACGCCGAAAAGCGTGCCGATAGGCCCGGACGATGAGGCACCATAGATAGCTACTCTGCCATTGCTACCCGCTTTCGCAACAACCATAAAGTTACTGTTGCCAATAACGGGGTTCAACGGATCAGTCAGATCAGGATACAGAAGCGAAAACGCCTGGATATTGGTAGGCGGATTAGTATCAGTTCCTGGATTAACGTCCACCTTGATCTTTCCGTATTTCACAAGGGTCATGTTGTCGATCAAACCTAGTTCATAGACGGAGTCGCCAGCTGCCGAAAAGTTTATGGTCATGCAACTTGAACCAGCTTCGTGTTGCGGATCGGACGGCACCAGGCAAATGTTCGTAATGGTCGTCAGGAAACCTTCCGCATCATTGTTCGGGAAGATCGCCGTGTAGTTTGTGGCCTCACGTATCAACTCGCCTCTCAGCGCATCGAAAACACGGATAGTGGTTTGCGAACTACTAAACCGATAGAACACTTCATTGTTACGATCCCAAAGCCCTATGCTTCCAGAAAATGTAGGTGTTATCTCACTGTCATTGACAAGGATTGTGTTAAGAGGTTGCAAAGGGTTGGTTGTGACCGGGGCATCGTGCCACCGAAGCTGGACACCCCAATCTGAGTAGTCAGTTCCATCGTTGAGATTGGCCAAGAACTCAGCGGTAAAAGTTCCGGCATAAGGCAAGTCGATGCTGCCGCCAACAACGATAAAATTCCCAAGGTCAAGCCCGCCGATAAAAGGATGAACAGTGTACCCAGTAAGATGTTCCAGGCCGTAGACTTTGATCCCATCATAAGCATCTCCATTCGCTGAAATCATCCGCCGTATATACGATCCTGTGCCGGAGCCATCAGTATGCCATGCGACCCAGCCAGGGTCGCCTTCACTTTGGACAGGCATCATCGTTTCGATCCAATGCGGGGCATCGGGATCGGTAGGATGTGCAGTCATAACAAACAAACTGTCTGAGGTTCCAGAGAAGTTGGGGCCACTTGACAATGCAGTGAACGTGCGGCCCATGCCGTGTTCATGCCGGTGCCAGCCGGTAAAGCCTTCATCCAACTGAGAAACCTTGTGGATGGCCCCCTTCAACGATCCGTCCGACAGGCGGGTGAAGAAGGAAATCATCGGCTCCTGGCACCAGGCCGTTTCAACGATCTTGGGTGAAGTAAGTCCAGATGCAAACTTGCTGTGGTTCACGTTTTCGAACTTGCCTTCAACGCGGCGATGCGTCATTACCTTGCGCTGGCGTCCCTGCACGAACACAGGCGCACCATAGATGCGCATAGGCTCAATCGCAGCGGAACCAGTATTGTTTGGACTGCGGGCCTGCACGCTTGTAGGCGAGATTGGATCGTCGAGCGCTGAGGCCTTAAGCACCCATTCACCGGCCAGAGTACCTATGAACAGGCCCTCGTCAATTGATAGCATGGCTGATATCAACTCGGCATCCGTATTGTTGAGAGAGCCGCTTACGCTGTTGCTGTCCGAAATAGTGCCATCTATTTCGGTCGGGGAAAACGTCAATGATTTGAAGTTAACGCTCATGTCAAAGCGGTTCGGTACTGCGCCTGCGAGGCACAGCCGACCTTCGTGATATGCGCCGCACGTTGGATAGCCGGTGGTATCCGAGTAGACACCCATGCGCCAATGCGTTGTCGCCGCGCCACTCGTTACATTTTGGCCGCGTATCGTGGCTGTAACCACAGTTGTGCTGGACCGTGCGGTTATCTGCAACCAGGTGATGCTTACCACGTCCGACGTTATTTCCCAGTTGGTGCCAGTATCCGAAATCGGGTCATGGTTCAGGTTGTTGCCCTTTAGCGACCGGTATATATTGTTGTCAGAACCGAGAACCTTAGCGTCTTTCGCATACGGTATAGAGTTGCTCCAGGCAGCGGGGCCACCCTGAAACCAGATCAGACGCCCGATATCAGTTGTCTGAAAACCCGTGCCTTCATTGATGCCAGCGGTGCCCGATGCGGTAACGGTAACGGAGCCAGTCAACGCACTCAGCGTCAGCGTTGTCACCAACTCGTTCTCGTCGAGATACGGTCCGTCCTGGAAGTCGGCAACACCGAAGGTGAACTGAGTTGCACCGGAGACAACCAACGCATAGGTCTTTTTGCCGGGGCACATAAACAGAACTGTGTCTTCACTGTCCTGCACAATGCGGAGAAATGGAATATCCTCAGCCGTGTATGGCGTAGCATACTCCAAGACTTGCTGCACTGTATGGGTGCCGCCCAGGTTGAACCAGTCGATTTCGTTGCCGTCGATATCCTCGCCGGTCACAGGATCATGAAGCGTGAACGTCTTTTGTGTCGAGTTGACGTTGCCAATCACGAACTGTCGATTGTAGAGCCGATAGCTTGGAGGCGGTTCCGCAGTGATGTTGAACATGACCGTTGCACCGTTCGCCAGGGTGCCAAGGTCCGTCACACGAACCTTCGCAGGCGTCGAGCGATTGATGTTCGACACAAGCAATTCTTCCGGCTCTTTACGCAGTAGGGTGAGGCCAACGACAAAGCGCAAATACCCAGGCGTCAATTCAGCCTGATAAGCTTGCGACCGGCTGAAACGAAATGGGAGAAGCTTTCCCGTCCGTCCACTCTTCGTGATGCCAATGAAGCGGAAGCCAGGGCGGCGCGTCCATGCACCTTCCTCCATAGGAGTGGAGTTGAGGCATTCATTCATAGCCGTCTTGTACATCGGAAGGTCGATACGGCCCTGCGAAGACGGCGACCAGATGCCGCCACGGAAATCGGTTTGTACGAAAGAAGTGTTGGGCATCTTCTTAGTTCCTCAAAGAAATGTAAGCGTCTTCTGGCGGCTCCGTTGGTCCAGTCTCGATTGCATTCACAGTGCGAGCTTCGGACATGAACTTGGCATAGTGGCCTCCGATGTTCGACAACTTCTTGTCACTCTGCGTCAGGATTTCGCAAGTCTCCAACGCTAGGCGGCAAGAGTATCCGTCGATGAACATGGGGTCCATCAGGTTTGGGTTCGCAATGTCAGCGCAGAAGCGGAAATCAATTGGTCCTGCAAGAGATGTGCGGAAATAGTTCCCTTCGAAGTCGAAGTCAGAATAGGGCAAGCCCGCAGGAGCACCAAGCGGCAGATATGATCCTTGCTTGGGCTCTTGCGGTGCTGTCCGCATAAAACCTTTAGGAAGACGGAAGATGTTCTGTCCACGCTTCGTCGGCACAATGAACGCAGCGTCACGCAGCACCTGACTTCCGGTGACAGCCCATTTTGTTGGATTGGAACTGGGCGAAAAATTCTGGTTCGCGTCAATGAGAGAAACGTATGTAAGGCCGTTGTAGACAGCCCGCTTGCCAATGGCGTAAATTTTGAATTGGACCCAATCAGCCACTCCAACCGGATACCAGTATGCTATGTCGGTGACGGCATTGCCCTCGTTTTCATCTGCGATGGAAATGTACCCAACGCCACCGACATAGACCTGTTCACCTGTGCTGTATGACGTATCCGCGTCATATACATCACAGGTATCTGATCCATAATAGCCTTCCCAATAATCATAAGTGCGGCCAGTTGGATTGTTATTTACGCCAGTTCCAACCCCAATCCAAGTCTTGCTGTCCGCTTGAACCCTGTCGTTCAAATCATAGTCAACACGAGCATCCCAGTCCGGATAGAAGATGACCTTCGTGGTAGGCGTCATCTTCCGAAGAACCTCAGTGCGGATAGCGAAGCGCCAAACGTTGCGGCGCAGTTCGGATTGCCGCAGCATGTCATAGCACACTCGGATTTCGCCCGCATTCTTGCTGTCCTCTGTCCAGAGGGCACCATCGGCTATGCGACCGGCACCAATGCGTTGAAGACCACGATTTGCAACTTGAGTTTCAGTCGTCATGCCGCAAAGTTCCCGGTGTCAGTCAACGACAAACGCCGCAGACGCCACCAGCTACCTTTGAGAGGCGTGATTTGGCCGGTGCCCACAGTCGCCTGGATAAGAAGACTTGTGCCAGCATTGTTGTTGATGAGAAACTTGGTACGCATGTAATGGTTCACAGCATCCGTGAGCGAGGCCGTAACAATGGTACGCGCCGCCGTAGCATCATTCAGAAGCTGGCCGGTCAAAGCAGTTGCAGTGCCTGGAGGGGCCACGATGCCTGTGACCGGCGACATTTCATAGTCAATGTTCTGCCAGTTGGGAGCGCCAGAGTTGGTGAACGTCCAAGTGACTGTACCCGCTGTGCCCTTGAGGAACAGTGCGTAAATCTCAAGCTCATACAGCGCGCTCGCAATGAGAACAGGGTTCTTGTTTGTGCCGAAGAAGTTGGCAATCGTTGTAATCGCGCTGCCATTGGCAGTAAGCTGAACACGTTGTTCAACGGGGATTTGGCCACGGCCTTCGGTTGCATTGATTGTGAAGAACTTGGTCACGCCGTTGTATTCTTCGGCACCAGCTTCGGCATCCGTCAACGGGGAGCCGGAAGTGTATTTCATTGGAGCTAAACCAACACCTGCTGCGCCAGCAGACAAAGTAAGGCGTTTGTTAGTCAAAACTTCTATGCCAGTCTGTGTGACGTTCGCGCCATCAGCAACATTGAGGATGGCAAGCGACTGAGCCTTGGTCAATACTTCCACGTTGCCAGTCGCGGCTGTAGTGCGGCCAAGGAAAGACGCGGTTGCGATCTGCTGGAATTTCGCAAGGGTGACGGCGTTCGTGTCAATGGTATAAGTCAGGCCGGAAGCTGATACAACGATATCGCCTTTGTCTCCATCAGATACAGGAGGGCCTTGAGGGCCAGTATCACCTTTTCCGCCTACGATATATTGTGAAGTCATGACAGTCTACTCCGTGGAATTCTAAAGTTCTATTATGCTCCAACGGCGCGTAAATTGCAATCCTTATTCGCCAGGGATACGTATTACAGTCGCATAAACACCCGTTGCTGTCGTTACGAACAGGCGATAGCGGCCCGGAGGCAGTTCAGAAACGTTGGCACCAGCCGCTGTAATTGCAGTTCCAACCGCAAACCAGGTAGAGTTGTTATTCGCCAGTTGCTGCAAAACAACGTTGCCGCCACCGAATGTAGCGGTGCCAACGGCGACCTGATAGCGCCCGCCTGACAGAGGAAACTCAGTAGAAGCACCTACACCAGCGTTCTCAATTTTGAAGCCATCGGTGCCGCGCATTATACGTCACCCAAGACCTGATTGCGCCCATCAAGAATGCGGCGCTTGATTGCGTCCAGAATTACAGCAATATCAAGAGTTTTGGCCGCATTTCCAAGTTCAACACGGACTTCGACATCCGATCCCGCCGTGCTTGCGTTTGCTACAACGACGTTATCCGGGTTAGCAGTAGCTCCTAGATTGAGCGAATAAAATTTGTCAGCCATTGTTTTTTTTCCTTCGGCGGTTTAGGCGGAGGTTTTGGTTTCTCCGCCTTCAACAGCCCACGAAGTTATTCAACATAGTTCATCTTGAGGTAGATGGACCCCGCGCCAGTCGCAGCCGCAGTAAGTGTTGCGACAACATCGAATTTTCCACCCGGATCAGAAGCAAGACCTGCCGCTTCCCACAACGGCTTGTTGCGGTTTGCCAAAGTGTACGTAGTCTGCGTAATGATCTGGGTTCCGTTCAATGCACCGGTAAGTGCCTGAGCCGCAGAGAAGAACGCAACGGAAACAACAGAACCAGCAACTACGCCAGCACCGACATCTTCCGTCCTGGAAGCGTAATACAAGCCGATGTCAGCAAGCGCCGAAGCGGTAGCCGGGCACGAAAGAAGAAGTTCCTTCACATAGACAGTCGAAGGCACGCGCATAAGAATGTACTTCGAAGCGATGCTATCGCCGTTGGCAATAGCCGCGAAACCATCAATTGATTTTTCGCGGAAACCAGCGCCTTTGCCAGCCTGTGGGGCGACACGGGGATTTGCATCCTGATCCGTGATCGCCTGGGATTTTACTGTTACTACAGCCATTTGAGTTCTCCTAATATCAGTTCAAGTTATGGGGTAATATCCGCGCCAGTCGTATCGGCGCACAGGACTTCAATCACCTTGCCCAACTCGGTGCGGGTTGCACCATAGCTGACCACAGTGGAGATATCCCACGGGTTGCTCGACAGATCAGGACGCTGGAAGACCTGGGTTTTGATATCCTGCCAGATACCAAGGTAGATGCCAGACTTCACGAACACCAGAACACTGCGGACGTTCGAAGCAACCGCAAGGCGCTCCGACTGGACAATGTTGAAGCCCATGAACCGGGTAACGTTGCCATCCACGAGGATGCCTCCGTTACGGTTGAACTCATTCGAAGTCACGAGGGCCTGGTTACGCAGATCGGCGTGCTGCGAGGAACCAATAACAGCGGTAGCCATACCGGCGTTAAGTTCTTCAGCATTGTGGTACTTTTCCAGAATGCGCCGTGCTTCATTCAGCTTGGCAACCGTGAGGCCGACAGCCGCAGATGCGCCAAAAGTTGAGGCGACCTGGAACGTTGCAGGGAAAGCTTCTGTAGTCAGTGAACCAACGTCCGAACCAATGGTGGCCGCAGCGGTCGAAGCGCGGATAATTTCATCATCCCAAGCACGGGAAACAGCAGAAGCAGCACGCTCAACGAGCTTGCTCTTGGGGTCAATCGGGGTTTTCAACTGGTCGAAATTGTCAATAAGCTGGTCGCCTTCCTTGTCGATGGGCATAACCCAACGGCGCTGATAATCAGCAGGCGTATTGGTCTTCGGGGCAAATCGGCCTTCTGGGGTCTTCATCGCCATCGCAGAAACAAGATTGATGGGCGAAGCCATCTTTGCGCCAGCATGGTAACCTTCCTCAACTTTGCCGCGAAGCATTGAGGCGGTTTGCTGGAGCCTCATTTTGAGCAGTGTTTTGTACTGCGTCACAAACAGGTCGGTCAAGCCAGTGTCAGCCATAGTTCTCTCCACTAAAAATTTGGATTTGACCTACGGCTTCAAATGAAGGTGTCGAGGTTGCCGAGGGGAAGGAAAGACGACAGGAGGCACATGAACCTTCCCCCGGCATTCATAATCTAGCTTATATACACCCCCTTGTCAATAGGGGTATATAAATTATTTTTGGCCCGTGTTTCTTACGAAGCCATCTTGGTCAAGTCATTGAATTCCTTCTGTTCCAAGACACCACCATTGCTATAACGTTTGAACCATTCGCTATCATTCTGGAGTTGATCAAGCCTATACTGAGCGGCTTCCTTCGTCATTGCAGGACCCTTGGTATCCTTGCCGCCTTCGATGAAGCTGCCTTCACCCATGCGGGCTCCAATATTGCGGAACAGTTCCATTGTCGCCGCATAACCCATGATGCCCTTCAATGCTTCCTTATGCTCATCGGACACGCCAAGGGCACGCATGGCATTGTCGGCAACAGTCTGGTTGGCGACTTTGTTTGAGCCCCAGTTCGCGTCGAGCTTGGCCTGCTCTTGGGCCAGCTCACCGGCAACTTTCGCCATGCTTTCTTCCGAGGACTTGTCAGCAAGATCAACGATCTTCTGCACGAGGATCGACGCTGTGCCCTTCGGGATTTTCAATTCCGCGACAAGAGTACGCATCGTGTTTGCAACGTCCTCGTTCAGAGTTTCACCGGCCTTGTTCTTCACCGAGGCGAAGTCATATTCCTTCGCATCAGTAGGGACGCCAAGCTTGGCATGAATTTTGTTCCAGCCTTCAACGTCACTAAGGTCTTTCGGGAACCGCAACATCTGGTCTGCCGGTACGCCCATCAGCTTCTCTGCTTCGCGGTGAGCCTTGATGGAAGCCATGGCAGCTTCTTCCGGCTTCATCTTGTCGAGGCCACGGGCCTGGATGTAGCCGAGAGTTTCCGTGTCAGGTGTCCCATACCATGCAGTTCCAGCGCCTCCATCACCGGCTCCGCCTGCGCCTTCTGCTTCATAGTTTGGACTGATCATAAAAGTTTTCATTGTAGTTCCTTTCCAGTATAGAGTTTGAACAGTTGTTCCGGGGTCAGATTGAGATGCTGCTGAATACGCAGGAAGACTTCCTGGCGGCCCAACAATATCAAAGTGCGGTCGTGATCCCCAGGCACTGCCGCACTTTCGCATCCACGGCAAAACTTCGTGAGGTCTTCTAGAACCTCAACCGCAGCCGGGTTCGTGAGTGAGAAGGTGTATTTGTATGAATTCTTTCTACCTCGAAGAAAGTCGAGAGTAGCTTGCGCCGCCTGTGAAACATTCATTTCTTGATTTCCTCAATTTCAAGTTTACGCCCTTCCCATACATAGAAGTCCCTAACTTCTCCGACCTTCACAATAATTGGGTACTCCCGTTTCATGCCAACAATGGGAGTTACAGAAATATTCCAGCTTGCATGTGCGTCAACTGTTACTTTAGTAGTCATGGTGTTTTCCCTTTTTCAGTTACGGCCTTCGCTTTCATCATCGCTGCCGCAGCCGGTGCCGCCTGTATCTCCGCCTGCTGATCCATTGCCTTCTGGCGCTGCTCCCGCTTGGCCATGACATCGTCCGGTGACGCCATCCAGCTTTCCGGAACAGCTTGGATGTCTGCTGTCTCACGGGCCGCGACGTCCATATTGAAGTTGTCGAGGGCTGACGGGTCTTGCGTGATATTCACGATGCCAGTTATGATTTCCATTGTGCGCCCGAAGCCAGCTACTTCCTGCGCCCGCATCGCACGCGACATTGGCGAAGTGTAAACCACGTTGTATTCGCCCGCAGCTTCTTCGAGCACAGGCGGCATGGGAGGAAGCATACCGGCAGCAGAAAGCACATCCAGTTCACGATCAATCATCGGGCCAAGGTATTCGCTTTGCTGCCGTCCGACTGTCGGCGCTAGCAGGATACCCTTCTGGTTGACAATCTCGATGACCTGGGTTGCTGTCATCGAAGGGTTCTCTTGCAAAATCTGGAACAGGTTGACGAGGAACGCATCCTGAATGATCACGCGCTCATCGTCCATCATCTCTTTCGAAACCTGGATGTTGCCGATGGGCAGTGTGCCAACGAGAGGCTTGCCTTCCGATGAGAAGCCACCCTTGTTCAAGGCACCTGGCCGCATCGAGAAGTCAACGATCCCATCGTCAGTCGTCAGCAAGACAGGGGATACCGCGCGGTGCCCCTGAGTGAGGAAGTCGCGCTTCTCTGCATTCAATGTTTTGATCGTAGGCAGTATCGTCATCGCCGGTCCACGAGCGTATATCTCGCCTGGGGCCTGGTCGTATCGGCTTACTGATACCGGGAAGGTCGTGTAGCCGCCTTCTTGCAGCAAGGCTTTCCCTGAAATGGCAACGTAATATGAAGCCCATGGCATCCCCTTTGCATCAAGACGCCCAGGATCGTAGCCCAGGCGCGGGACTACGCGGTGAAGAATATCAAACAGGGCATTAAGATCATTGCTTGACTTTACCGTTTCCGGCAGCTTGTCTTCCCCGAACTGCTGAATGCACTGCTCTTTGGTCAAGCGGAAGAACCGGCAGAAGCCATCAATCTTTCCCTGGAAATTCTCGCGGAAATAAATCTCGCCAAGCGGAATTGTCTTGTAGCGCAGCCCTTGGCCGCCGTCATGCGAGCGCAGCCGGTCAATCCAGAGAGCACCGTTGCCAAATGCTCCAAGAGACGTATATGTCATAAGGTTCTGCGATGAGAAGTTGGCAGATGGCTTATAGCGCTGCTTGAATAGAATTTTGGTGACAGCTTCGAACCAAAGCTTCACATCCCGTATTTTCGCCAGTTCCTCGTTGTCCGCAGCCAGCCCATGCCAGAACATATTGCGCGGCGTCAACAGGCTGTCCAGGATCGCGGCAAAGCGAGTGAGCGCGAGAGCCGCAGTGCTATCCACTTGCTTCTCAGTCTTCTTCTCGCCCTGCATGTTGAAGGAGCCATAGTTGAATGTGTTGCGATACGTGGGCAACACGAGTTCCGCAGTTTCTTCCCAATGGTTGTTGAAGATCGAGCGATTGCGCTGCATCGCTTCAAACTCTTTCAAACTCTCGTTGACAATTTCTTCGTTGGTCATCAGAAATTCCTCTGCTGCTCAAAGCGGTTCACGATGCGCGACCAGATGTTGTCGGGCTTCGGCGCGTTCTGCTTACCAGGCCCAACACTTCCATCCTTCTTCGGAACTTGCGGGGTCATTCCACGGTTCATACGCTTCTTTGCCTGCTTATACAGGTCAGCGTTTCCGGGGTTCATACCCATGCCAAGCAACTGGCCGAAAATGTCAGCCATCATTCTTCCCCAGGACTTTTCCCCAAAAGGCTTTTGACTTCTTTTTGCGAGCCGCATCTTCATCAGATTTTGCCTTTGCCTCAGCGTCTGCATCGAGCTTGCCTGAGACAGCAGAATTCTTGGCTTTTGCGTCAGCAATTGCGTCGAGGCGCTTTTTGCGTTCAACTTCATTTCCACCCCCCGCGTTCCCTGGCCCGGATACAGACTGGTTTCGCTTCTTCGGTCCGCCATATAAAAAATCGAATAGTGCCATAGGTTTACTCTTGGTTGCCAGAAAGGACGCTTATATGCGCCTGATCATAATATTATCACCAAGGCGAAATGTCAACATCCTTCGCTATGCCTGCATTTCCACCCCTTGAGTTTACATACTGGGGCCACAGGACAGGCGCGGCTTTGCGGATCATCATAGCGGCCTGCCGGGACGCGGACATAAGATCGTCGAACACCTTGTTGATCTTCCCATCTACGCGATGGTATCGCCGGTATTCCTCCCACCAGATGGAACAGGAGCCACCCTTGAAGACTTTCCAGCGGTTCGTCTTCATGCGCTCATACATCTGGAGAACACCAATCTCAGTCGAGTTGCCGCCATCGGGAAACTGGGCATGTTGGTCGAGCATCTTCAATCCGCATTTCTTGTAGATGTTCTTCAACGGGATCAACTCGCCTTCGAACTCGCGGCGCTGGTTTACGTCATGCGGCCATGCAACGGGGATCAGTCCACCGCTGTTGTTCAGGATTGACTTCATCGCAACTGAATGCTGGACTGGCAATGCATCCTTCATCTTCAAGCAATGGAAGACGTAGACCGTATCCGTGTCCTTGTCCCACGCATGAGCCACAGCGGCGAATGGATGTTCAACGCCGTAGTCCATTCCCCATATGAGCGCCCAATGTTTCGGTATATCAAATGGTTCGCATTCAACCTGGCTCTCAGGAATGTCGAAGATGCGCCCGCCTCCAAGGGTAGGTATGCCTCGCGCCCGCGCTTCCTTCTCATGTTCCGGCCAAGCGTCAATAGCCTGCTGTTTCACTTCCTCCGTGAAGTGATCCGCATCATCGAGCGTCATGCTCGTGACAATGCGATATGGATTGTTCGCTTCCTTCAAGAAGCGGTCAACAACTTCCGACCGGCCTTGCAGTGGTGTAAAGGTCAGCATGACAAAGCCGCCCGTGGTGAGGATACGGGTGTAGCCTTCGATGTAAATGTCAAGCGGCGGTTCTTCGTCGAACCACACGAAGTCCAGTGTGTCGCCCTGCCATTTTTCCTGGCCGCGCTCGTAGGACTTGAACTTCAATTCTGACCAGCCGCCTGAGACATGCTTCACGAGGACAGTGTCAAGCAAGTCGGCCACGCCGCGTGCGAGGCTCATCTTGTCCTTCGACAGGCAGTGCTTCGGGATCATGCCAGTGCCCCACCCGTCCGCCTTTGTGCCAATGAGCATCTTCTGGATAACGTCACGCGTGCTTTCTCCGGTTACACCAGCAGCCCAACCGCGCACCGGACGATTATATCGGCGACCAAGCCACCAGTCGGGATACAGGCCGGTCAAGTGATATGCAATCTCGGCACCGCCGCACATAGTTTTACCAACTCGGTTCGCTGCCATCAACAGGCGCTCCGGATAGGCCGCACCGTTCATGTGGAATTCCATCTGTTTCGCATACGGCTTGTAGTAGAGGATGCGGTTCTCCGTCATCCGCTTCTCAACGGACAACAGTTGTTCCTCCAACGCAATGAGAGCGCGTTTCTTTTTCAACTCGTCATTCTTCGGGTCAAGGTCATGCGCCCGCAATAGCTTGGCCTTCTGCTCGTCAGTGAAGCGTTCCTTATAGTCAGCCATAGACACCATAACCTATAAACCCTCCATCACAATAACCTATAGATATGTTCTCAACACAACCAGCGCTACAAGCATCAAGAGTAAAATATCAATCTTGCTCATTCGCTTCTTCCCATTCTTCCTTTGGTGTATGATTGATCCAATAGATCAACAGCCTTCCAGCCACTATCGCAGGCAGGGGCACGTACCAATAGATATTCCAAACAAGGTTCCTGATCATTCGCTTCTCTCCAGTATCGCATCAAAGTCCTGCTGTTCCCTCTGCCAGTTATCACCGGCCTGGTGCAGCACGTCAACAGCTTCGTCCAGTTCAACCACTTCCGCATCAACGACCTTGAAGTTGCCAAGCAGCTTCTCAGGATCGATGCCCACCCGCACTGCAAGATCACGCACGCGCCGTTCTACTTCTTCGACAGTGCGATGATCCTCAGTGATGACCCGGCTCACTGTCTCAACGACTAGGCCCGCGCGGTTCAAAAGTTCCGTGGCCGCTTTGAAGCGATCACGATGCATAGGATCGTTTGCAATTTCGACGATGGCGGAAGCAGCGAGGATGGCACCAGACTTCAAGCGATGGTCCGCAACTTCCCGCAACGCGGCCAATATGCGAGGTTGCCGCAGCATACGAGACGCCGAGACCGCCTGAGTTTCCTGCGAATTGCCGTAGCCCGCTTTCCGTGCGGCCTCAGCGGCGTTGACGCCACCTGAATTCATGTAGTGAAGCACGAACATCCGCTGCGGCTCGGTGAGGTCGAGCATCGCCGGTCCATGGTCTTCAACAACTTCCTCTGGTATTCGGGAGATACGGTTCATGCCCACACACTAATACGCCTGAATGCTAATGTCAACCCCGGAAAAATTTGGGAAGACCCACTTTCCCGTTCGGGAACAATTGTCATCAAATGTCGCCCCAGGAGCAAAAACATCTCGTTCGGGAAAATTTAAGTGACGTGCATGTATATAAGTTAAGCACTTTTTAGACCGGCGCGAAAAATTTTGGGGGGTACGGTTGCGATTTATGTGCGTGCTGCCGGTGCCCACCCCCACCCCACCCCGGTCTTTGTTGATTACATTTATATTCAATTGATAACGCGCCTCTTATATACGCTGTCATCATGCGTTATTCGTGCATCCTGCAACGTTGCCATTGATGACCTACATTTATGCACCAGGCAGCACGTATATAAGCTAACGATGAATAAGCCAAGAGATAGAGGAATAGCGTGCTACCTGGTAGACGTTAACGATTTGTTAATGTTTACCTGGTACGTAATGGGGAGGGTAATCAAGCCCTGGAGCTAGTAAAATGTACAATGAGATTAGAGAAAAAGAAGACGGCGGCGCTGTCTTCGCTGGTCCAAAAGGCGTCAATGCCTATCGGGCTATCGTGATTGCATCTGCCCTTGAGCTTTATGCTAAAACAGGGATCAAAGCCAATCGCGCTTATACACCTACCGCAATGATCAAGGCTGCAAACGAGATGACCGGCCACGTTTACCGGCGCGGACAATACGTTGCCGCCGCTCTGGCATTGCGTGAGCTCGCCGCAAAGCTCAAAACTGAGGTTCACGCGGAGATGAATGCACGTTAACATTTTACCTGGCGGCGTGGCCAATGGTGGCTTCGCCGCTCAATCTCAACAGGAGTATATAAGATGACAAATGTTACACCAGACAAGCAGGCAACCCATGAAGCTTTGGAGCAATTGGCCAGGGGGGCAGTGATCAAGCGTTGCCCTCCCAAAGTTGCCGAGGGTGCAGCTACTGTAATTAAGCCCAGGGATATAACGCGCCGCGCCAAGCTTGCCGCCCTGGCAACGCAACCCTCTTAGCGGGATCAATACCGATGATCATTCACATTGTAAGACGCTCTCAACCCATCGGAAGCAATCCTTTGACACTTCACCATGACAACGTTGCCTATGCTATCGTAGTATGCGGCAAGCTGCAATGCGTGATCCGATAGTGAACTAGGCCAGTCGAATGCTGTCTCTCAGGGGCAGGGCATAAGCCAACATTCGACTACCTTAGTTTTCTATTCTGCTATTCTGCTATACTGCTATTACTATACACCCCCTTTAGGGGTGTTAGTATAGTATAGTTTATCAGTGTAACAGAGAGGCAGGAATATAGTCCTAATTTGACATTGGGATCATTTCGTGCTTATATACCAGGTGACCATGACAGACAGGAGATTGATTATGGGCCATGCGAAAGACAACGGCGGCGTTTGGGGGCATTCATCTGCCACCGGCGCTAACAGTTATATCATATTTGCCGTATCAGGCGGATTGATCAGTGAGAAAGCATTCATGGGATGGGCCGCAGAAGTTGCTGCAAATGCAGCGGATGCAAAGCTACCGCCTGAGAACGAGCGCGGCTTCGATTGCGGCTTCGCCTGGGTACATGCGCCGGAAGTCCGCTTGAACACAAAAGCCGGAAAGCAATTGCTTGCCCTGGGTTATACAAAGCATTGGCCGGGTGGTGCAAGACTCTGGTATAGCAAAATACACAATGTTCATACGCAGTCAATAAGTGTGCATATGGCCGCCGTTGAAGCCTATGCGGATGTGATAAAAGACAATGAGATGGGCATTCGATTTGTGACCGGCTCACACTATAACTAACGGGATCGCTAGGTCCATGGGTTCGAAGCCCATGGGCCTTACGATATCGCTAGTGATATCATTTAACAGGAGAATGCACTATGAACCTTAAAGATCAAATACGTTTGCTTGCCGCCGCCGACGACGCAGAAAAGTTTTTTGCCAGAGCAAAAGAGAAAGGCTTTGCGGTTGAACGGCGTTCTTACCTTGTCGGCTATTGGCTGTCCTTCTCGGAACACTATGGGCGGCCTGATACGACAAACCTTGATCTGTCATTGTTTGCGGCGAAGCTTGCGGGCGGCATTGCCGGGCGGGGCCTCGACAACAATGGCCTCGCCAAGGTTGATCCTTCAATCCCTACCTATGACAGTTCATTGGCAGTGTTGCGAGAGTACGTGGCCAAAGCTGAACGCGCCGCCTAACGGGATCGCTAGGTCCATGGGTTCGAAGCCCATGGGCCTTACGATATCGCTAGTGATATCATTTAACAGGAAAATGAAGCTATGATTGACCTTAAAAAGATTGAAGCCGAAAGCATGAAGAGAGACAACCCCGCCGTTATCAGGTCGAGGCAATTGGGAAAGGACTTTCTCAATTCGCTTATGGACCTTGATATCATGAATGCAGGGCAAGCCGCTAATGGCATGTCATCTGCCTTGACGGCAATTGTGGAAAAGCTTGCCATGCTGGGCGCTTTGTCCATGCTGCCGACAAAAACCGGCAAGGCTACTGTGAACCTGGGCGGCACCCCTATCCGGGATTTGCTGAAAGGCATTGAAGCACGGGCGGCGGCAACCCCGGAAGGCTATGCCGCGCCTGGGGAAGGCGATACAGTCCACTAAACAAGTTTGCTAGGGGCAGGCGCAATCCTGCCTCTTACAAAACTGTTAGGAGCACACATGCAAACGATAGAGAAAGCCATTGCGGAAGCGGAAGCCAAGGCCATTGATAGCCTGGGCAGATACAAATTCGCCATGTTTGGATATTGGGCAGGCATATGGGTGCATCTGAATAGGATCGAAGGCAAGCGCCGCCCTAATCCCTTTGCCCATATTGTGAAGGCAGCAAAACAATGATTGACGTTAGCAGTCCACGCCGCAAGCTTAGAGCGGAACAAAAGATGGCGGCATATGATCGCTTTCCAAAAGCCGTACGCGCCGCTGTGGCAAATGCGGATAAGCCTGTTGACGTATTCTGGCTTTCATCAATGCAACTAGGGGGCTTTAGCGAAAGGGAACTTTTGAGTTTGATCCGGGGGCAGAAAAATGTTTGAAAGTCATCAACCTCGAATTGCTGCATATGCCAAGCGCGGCCCGGATGAATTCGCGCGGGTTGTTACGTTTGTATATGCAACAGTGCAGCGATCCCTTGACACTGTACCAGGCGCAATGAAGGATATTGACCGGGAAGGTATCGAAAGCAAATTCTTGTGGGGCTTCAAGCGCGATGCCTATCAGCATGTGCAGGACAATAAGGCGTCAATCTATAATGATGCAATGGAATTATCCTGCACTGCTGATCCGGATCAAGCTGAACGGGAACTGCTCGCCATGTTTGGCGCTATGCCTGGGCTCGGATTAGTCAAAGGCGGATTTGTGACGCAACTAGCCTTTGGCCTCGGCGGCTGCATTGACGGTCACAATGTAAATCGTTTTAAAGTATTGGCGGGACGTAAAGCCCTGCCTATCTATTTGCGTGCTTGGCATTATAAGAGGTCTCGCCCTGCCAAGCGTGCAGAATATCTTACTGCCTACCAGGCATTGCTACGGCGTGCTGGAGGTTGTGAGGCGCTGTGGGATGACTGGTGCATTTATTTGCGCTCTCGGTTCCCGGCCAAATACGAAAGTGCAGACTACGTTTCCAGGCTTCATTGTGAAGCCCTGGGATTATAGCAAACAGGAGAAAGACTATGAAGACACTATCCGGAATTGACATGAATAAGCCCGTGTCTGATGAAGCGTTTGACAAGATGCCGGCGGGGTACTCGCCGGAATTGAAAGCAAACACGCGAGCAGAGCGTGACTTTCTTAACTCGGTCATGCGCTTGCCGCCTTTGGATGCAGTCGGAGCTTTGGACCGGATGAGGGCAGCTTGTGAAGTCATCCTTGGTAACCTTGCCGTCTTTGCGTTGGCGGAAAGCAAAAAGGATGTTCCAGCAGATGCAACGCGGCCTATCGGCGATATCTTTAATGAGGTATTGCGAAAGCAGGAAGCGGATGCTGGCTCTCGGGCACCGGCAGGCGCGGTGCTCAACTAACGGCATCTCTATGCCCTGGGGCAATGTCTCAGGGCATTAGGATATCGCTAGTGATATCTTGACAACGGAGTAAGACGATGAAGCGCCGAAACAAAGCAGATAAAGAATATGATCGCAAAAGAGAGTGGCATTCATTTTTCCCCATCTGGCCTAGGCGGCTTGAGGAAGGGCGCTGCTGTGCTTTTGAGGAAATAGAGCGCAAGACGCAAGACATTGATCCGAAGGCACCGAATTATCATCCGGCAAGCTCATACTTTCCGCAGCAGAAAAGCAGGTGCTATCGACCGGATGCAATCATTGATGACAACATCATTGAATTCAAGCCAAGCTTTCGCGGCAACGGGAAACTACAAAATGATTTTTATGATGCGCATATTCAAAAGAATTTATGAACCGCCTGCCACTTGTGCTATGTGGATGGCATGGAATGTTCCCATGCTGCATTGGCTGGCAAAAGCCCTGTTTGATTTTGCCATGGGGCAGAAAGGAAAACGGATAAAATGAGAAAAGCATTTGAGGTTTACGATCCCTTTCTCTTTAATTCGCCGCCCTGGGTTGCGAAACTGCTGGAGGATAGTTTCAATGATCCCAAAGGGAAACCCATGTGGGATGCAAGACAGCCGGAGCAAGCAGACCGTTTGAAGGCGCTCGCCCTGGGTATCAAGCAATTCTTGGCACAGTTGCCGGATGGTGCAGAGATAGGAACGGCATCATTGGCCGAAAGGCTGCATCCTGCCCGATACGATGATGACAAATTCCGCAAGTTTACGATAGCTCGCATATGCCAATGCCGCTATTGGAATTTGCTGGACACTCACTTCTATTCGTCACCGGACCGGCGCTGGAAGAAGCCTAGGACGTTCTATAAATATCACAATGGAAAGGGAAAGACAGATGGCTCGCATTCTTAAATTGAGCCAGCTTAAAGAAGCTGGATTTTGCAAAAGTTCACAGCGGTTGTTCTATAATCGCTTTGGTAAGAAAACAACCGTAACCAAGGCCAGGGTGGTGCGCTATGCCATGGTTTTCGACTGGTACTGTGGCATTGAACTCATTGCAGATTATGAACAACGTGTATTGTTTACGCAAAAGGCTACGGAGGCTTATAGCGTCCGTGGCAAAATTTACCACGCGATTGCAGACCGGTATGAGCGAGATTATATCAAGCTGTGCGATAGGCTTTGTGGTGGCTGGATCAAACACAACACCTTTGACAGAAAGTTCAAAGTGTTGGTCAAAGAACGTAAAGAAGCGAAAGGTGCAGCCAACATGAATTTCCGGCGCTCACTCGCAATCCCATTTTATGAGGCTTACAATGGCAAACTCTGAAACTGCAAAGTTTCAAGCCTGGGCTGCGAAAGGTCATTGGACTAACTGGGTTCGGAAGCCTGAAAGGGCGGAGGATTTGAAGCACCTGGTTATCAATGAGCTTTCGCGGCTGGTGTATACGGAGCGCATTGGCACCACAAATCTTGTGGATCGTATCTTGCCTGGGCTTGATGATATTGGCCGCGCCTATGTGACCGTAGGGCTCAATCATCTGCGGAAGGAAGGCAAGCTCAATCGTTGCTACTCGCGCGGCGTCAAAAACCCGCGCACATTCGGCCACCGCTCGCTTATCTGGCATAGTCCATTGATCCCATACGTGGGCGTCGATGCAACAGAAGAACCTATCGACGGCACAGAAGGGCTGGAGGACATGTTATGATGCAGTATGGAACTCATAAGACCCCTTATGATGCAGTATGGAACTCATAAGACCCCACTAAATGAGCGTGAGAAGTTTGTTCTGTGGGTAAGAAAACTTGAACCAGCCCCGACTTTTTTGAGTATCGGGAAGGCTATGAGTTTGAGTGCGTCTAGTGTATCGCGCCTATATCATATAGCTTTGGAGAAAACGCGATATCAGCAACGGTTGACGGAGGCAGACAACATAATTGAACTGTTCAAAAAATGCAGTGCTTCCCTGACTGATATTCACTGCATCCCTTTAGACCATATCCGGATGAATACCAGGACAAGAATAGTTTTATCAAACCAAAACATTCATAACATCAGGGATTTACTGGCGTTCGCTGGGTTCGCCAATTGGGAAGGCATATTGCGGCGGCAACCAAATTGCGGGCAGAAGACCTTGTTGGAAATCAAAAGCATTCTGCGGCGAATTTGTGATGCACACGATTATAGGATCGCGTACATTAAAGCGCAGGCGCAGGATCATGCTTGGATAAATTCCAATGGTTTATAGAAGACCAGACAATTTTATTGACGATCCGCATATGTTTAAGGACGGCTCATGTTCGTGCTGTACCAGTTGTCATATCCACATTTGCGCCAGACACAAAGACGGAAGACCAGTGTGCGCGTACGGTGGAATATATGAAGGGTATCAATCGAATGGAATTTCCTCAGCGCCTTCCGACAAACAGTAGGGGCCACCCGGCTCTAGCTCATAGGCGCGAAGCTTGCCGGTCTTCGACAGTGCCTTGATTGCCGTCTTTGCCTTGGCCTCGGTCCATGATTTCATAGTTGCGATGCCAGGGACTAGAGTGTGATAAGGGACGGCGTTGTCTTTGCCAAACACTCCCATTGTGCGGAGCACGAAACCTACATCGGAAGGCAGCAGCCGGTCTTTAATCGGCAATTCATCTGCCTCAGCAAAACGGAATGCCATGCTATCCATGATTTGTTCAGCTTTCAGATGCCAGGGCACAGCCGGTGTTTCGGCATCCTTGTGCCACCGCGCCCAAACCTCAGCAGTGCCATTGGCTTTATCGGCCACAAGCTCAAGTCCGCTATCGAAGCCAGCACGCAACGCAGACGATCCGCGCTCGCCTCGGTTGGCATCCTTGCCGGTGTGATGGAGGCAGAGCACAGTGCAGCCAAGCTCACGCTTTAGCATTTCCAGGCATTCAACCGTGATGCCCGCATCCTTCGCGCCGCTTTCGTCCAGACCGGCCATGAGGCGGGCAAGGGTATCCACTACCAGCAGGCGCACCTTTCGCCCTCCAAGCTTATCCTTGATGGCCTGGACCATCTCTGCAATCTGCCCTTCCATAGCAACGTGGGGCATATAGGTGACGACATGAAATGGCACCGGACCCTCAACATTGTGCAAAAGCTTCCAGGCAGGGCGGCGCACCTTGCCTATGCCGGTCGCACCCTCGGCTGCGATGTAAACAACGTCACCAGCTTCGACGGCACCCCATTTAGGATTGCCAGAGGCAATGCACATCGCCCAGTCCAGGGCGAGAAATGTTTTCCACCCTTTGCTAGGCGCGTAGAGCATTACCAATTGATCAGCAGGCAGAACATTCGGCAGCAGCCAGGTTGGAGGCGGCAACGCGGATTGTTCTTCTTCACTCAGCGGCGCATACTTCGAAGGCTTGCTCGGTTCCGTATAGACTTGCCCTTCGAAATTTGCGAACTGGACCTTGGGGTCTTGCACAGCCCAAACACCAGCCTCGTTCTGACGGTTCTTTACACCGCTTGCGGCGACTGTATGCAATCGTTCCAAATCACCTTCTGTGCCAGTTCGCTCATACCACTCTTTGATGATATCATAAATCGCTGTGTCACTGAGCCCCATGTCGGCAAGCTCGGCGCAGTGAGCATAGGTTGTATCGTCAATGGTTCCCCATTCAGCTTTAGGCCAAGTCTTCGCGGCGTCACGGCCTCTCTGAATTGCAATTGGCAAATCCTGCACATGATCCGGCGCGGCAATTCCTTGAGCGCCTTCCTTTGGCCGCAACGCCTCAACAATATCTTCAAGGATCGGCTGCGGAGGCGTCTTGTCAATGACCTTGTAGTAGACGCCATTGATGACGGAGGGGGGCATAAGCACATAGGAACCTATTCCTCGTGTATCAATCTTTTTAACCAGTTTGCTGGAAGATGGCGGCAGAGCACCCTTGTACCACATATGCAATCCGCCCCTGGGGGTACGGATTGTAAAGGTCGCCGGAAGCTTTCCATAAACCATTTCGAGTTCATCTATAGCTTCCGGCGCGTCAACGTCGATTACGCAGCAACCAGCAGCATGGGGGCTGCAACCGATGTTGAAGTTCGGATTACGGGACCACCAGGCGTTAATTTGCGCGGGGTCTGTAGACGCAGCTTTGAAACCGCCTTCGGCGGCAGGAGCTTTCTCGTTCTCCACGCATGGGAAAACGGGAATTCCTCGTTCGGCGTACCTCAGTGCTGCCTGATGTTGCGCGGATTTTTCCATTTGACCTGTCTAAAATTGTATGCTACATTAAGATCAGGAGCGCAGAAATGTCAATAAAAATTTCACCCGCTATTCTAGAGGCGACCTACGAACTTCTTCGGTCAACGTGGCCAAAAGATTTGCGTAGACTTCCGCACGCGGAGGATATATCATTCTCTGTAATCGCAGACAAGGGAAATCGTGGAGAGTTTTATGTAGACGCGAATGGCACACCCTGGATCGTCGCATCACAGCCTTGCCATCATACGTTGGATGAGCTTCTTAGGACTGTGGCGCACGAGATGTGCCATCTATACGAATATCTCTATGGTGAGCGCAAAGACATTCATCATGGGGCCTGGTTCAATCGAGTGGCAAACCGAATTTGTCGGGTCCACCAATTTGATCGCGGAGCATTCTAATGAAGCGGCTTTGGAAAACAGATAAATTAGTTGAAAAGGATAAGGCAATGATGTACAATGGGCCAGTTGAAATGCCACAGAAATATCCGCCTTCCTATGATCTGCATGGCACGACAATGGAAGAACAATTCAAAGCTGGAGGCATTCAAGTTTTTAACGGCGGTGCCGCTTGGCCTCTGGACATGGAGAAAACAGACATCCAGATTGAAGATATCGCCCATGCGCTTTCAATGAAAGTACGCTTCACTGGGCACTGTATCGAACCCTACAGCGTCGCACAGCACAGTTGCCATGTATGCGACTTAGTTCCGGAAGAAGACAAGCATGAAGGATTGATGCACGATGCAGCCGAATACGTGCTGCCTGACCTGCCTTCGCCCGTGAAGGGGCTGCCGGAAGTCCGAGCCTGGTTTAAGCCAATTGAACATCAGGCTGAGAAGGCCATTGCGAAGCGGTTTAACTTACGCTTGCCTTTCCCGCCTTCAATCAAATTGGCTGACAATGGAATGGTGCTATTCGAGCGCAGCAAAATCCTGAAGCCCGCAAAGTTTCCTTGGATGGCATGGACAGTCCCTGGTGATCCGGCCTTTATCTCAGACTTCGAGGTATGGGGCTGGAAACGCGCAAAGCACGAATTTTTGGCCCGTGCTGCACGGCTGGAGATACGCTGATGCGTTCTAAAGTTGATGCACTTCGCCTTCGTGGGCTTCTGTCTACTGACATGTCATTAGAGGACACACGGATTGACAGGAATGGGCACACCAGGATTGTAAAGCTGGAAAGGGATGGTGACTATAATACCATTCATAACCGGCGCCTGGAGAAGATCGCAAAAGCAAATCGGGATCATTGCCGGTGGCGCAAACAATTTTTACGACAGGCTAGAGCACATTGAAACTGCAATTTGTCGATAAGACCGACAAGTTCGTATTGACTGTCCCGCGCGGGAGTAAGCCCACGGCGGCTGAGTTGATTTCGGACTACGGCATGAACATGAGTTCCACCAGGAGCACAGCGGCTGAGGCTTGCTTGTTTACTGACAACTATTACACGGCGGCACCCTTCGCAGAATATGGAGATGACTATGCTCGTTCAAAACTCAGATGGATTACGAACGCAGTTGATGAAAGCTGGCTCAAAGATAGCAGCGCAAACATCGACTGTCCTGCTGACAAAGAACTATGGGGATTTCAGAAAGCTGATATATCTTATATCAAGCGGCGCGGTGGAGGTCTGGTCGCTGACGAGCCGGGGCTTGGTAAGACGCCCATCGCCATCTGCTACGCAAATGAGATACATGCGAAGCGGGTTCTTGTTATATGTCCTGCCTCCATCCGCCTTCAATGGGCAACCCGCATTCGAGAGTGGACACAAATGCGCTGGCCCTATGTCGTCTATCCAATACTCAGTTCCAGCCGTGGTGTTCACCCTACAGCAGAGTGGACTATAGTTTCCTATGATCTTGCAAGGTCACCGGGGATTGGTCGTGCTCTCGCCAAAGGCCTATACGATTTGATCATCCTTGACGAAGCGCATATGCTCAAGACAACTGACAGCATACGCACCCGTGCGATATTTGGCGATTTAGAAACGGGGACATTCAGAGAGAAACATACCCATGAAAAAATCTTCGACAGCCTTGCCTCGCGATGCGGCTCCGTTCTTAGCCTCACAGGTACTCCCCTCCTCAATCGACCGCGCGAAGCTTATACGCTCGCTCGCGCCCATTGCTGGGACAGTATTGACTACGCCTCCGAAGATGTGTTCTCCGAACGCTTCAACCCGATGGTCAAGAAAGAAGGCATCCGCAAAGACGGCTCCACGTTCATGTACGTTGACGAAAGGACCGGGCGTCATCAGGAACTACAGTACCGATTGAGAGCGAACTTTATGACACGCCACTTGAAGCGCGATGTTCTCACTCAATTGAGGCTTCCGGTGTATGATCTGATCCTCGTCGATAAGACCGGCGCTGTGAAGCAGGCCCTCGAAGCTGAGAGCCTGCTTGACATTGATCCGGAGCAATTTGATCCTTACAACATAAAAATCCTGGGCCACATTGCGGTCGTGCGCCGGATGATGGGCATTGCTATTGCGCCGCAAGTTGCCGACTACGTTGACATGCTGATTGACGGCGGCGAAACTAAGATCGTCGTCTTCGCATGGCATGTAGATGTGCTCAACATTCTGGAGCGCCTGTTGCACAAGCATGGAGTGGTCCGCATTGATGGCAGCGTGCAATCCCAAGACAAGCAGGATCGTATCAACGAATTCATCCGCAACCCTCGGAAGAACGTCATCGTCGGCAACATGCAAGCTATGGGTTTGGGCACCGATGGACTTCAAGGCGTAGCAAATCACGCTCTCTTGGCCGAACCCGATTGGGTGCCAGGTAACAACGTCCAGGCTGTAGATCGGCTTGATCGCTTTGGCCAGAGGCGCACGGTCATGGCTGATATCTTCGTGGCACCGGACAGCATCGCGGAAAAGATATTGGCGTCTGCCTTGAAGAAGGCGGGCAACATTCACAACGCGCTTGACAAGCGAACGCTCGTATAGTAGATTGATTATAGGAGAACATCATGATTAGACGCGAAGACAGGCTTTCACGTAGACCTTGGCCCGCAGGCGAGCGCACCACATTGGACGCGAACAACGCTCGCTGGTCTATTGACGCGAAGAACCCTCGCACGCTGCATCCTACAAAGGGCTGGCGCAGGGTGAACCCAAAGGTGACACTTGCGTCAACGATTGTTGGCATGGTGAAGTCGGGCCGGATGCGGTACGAGCTTTTGGAAATCAAGTCTGCACTGCAAATTGCGGGAGCCAAATGAGCGAGCAAGAATTACACGAGGTAAAGATTGCCGACATAGAGGAAGTTCAGACGTTCCTGCTGTACGCCATAGTTACCTTTAAAAGCGGGTACGGAATTATAATCACCGTTCCTGCCGCCCACCAGTTGATGCAGATGATCGGCGACGAACGACTGCTGAGTGTAACAGTTAAGTACGGAGACAGAAAACATGCCGAAACAATTCATTAGTTTCCAAAGCCGGGGGAAAGATGGTCCCCTCGCTACTGTTGTGCTCGCCACTGACAAGATCATCGCAATTGAGCGTCAGCTTTCGAGCGCGGCTGTGCTTATCAACGGCGCTGCCTGGTCAATCTCAACCAGCGATGCGCTTCGCATCTCCAAAGAATTGCTGGCGGAATAATGCAACAGCAACGGATCGAGCTTAACGAAATTGCCTGTATCGAATTCTATCCCGATACAGCGATTGTCCATATGCAAGGTGGACGCTACTTCAATCTCGATCCGGAAGTGGCAAAAGACTTGCAACTGCAATTGAAGGATCGACTGCTGAAAGTCATGTCGGTCTTTGGTGACCCACCAAAAATAGGAGAAGTGAAATGATTACGAATGGTACTGTGTCCGTCGAAGACGGCAAGAAAGCAATCGAAGAATATGCACCGGCCCGCAAGGTCCGCGTTGAACTGAGTTTCACCGTTGATGAAGGCGCGGACTACAATGCCGTGCTCCATGACGCTGCCACCCTGGCCGACAAGAAGGTGAAGGAACTGCTCGGCCAGAAGGCTTCCGCCGCCAAGGGTTCTGCTGATACCAGCGCTGCGGCTGCTGTCATCACTGACGACAAGCCGAAGACAACGCGCAAGAAAGCTGCGGAGACACTGCCCCCAGTGGAAAGCTTTCCTCTCGATGGTGCCGCATCCACGGCGCAGCCGAAGGCCGATGAAGCCAGCATTGGCGACGATATTCTAGGCGGTGATCCGGCTGCACCAAAGGTCGATATTTCCGACAAGGCTCTCTACGACCTGGTTGTGTCGATCAACGCCAAGGTGAAGAAGCCGAAGGAAATCACTGAGCTTATCACGAAGTTCTGCCCCCAGGACGGCGTTCCGCCATCCCTCAAGCGGGTGCCAGAAGGCAAGCGTGTTGAATTCATCGAAGCTGTGAAGGCATTCGCTGCCTCGCAGAAGTAAATTTTACGTGCTATCTCCAGGCAAGTCGAAGCCGCAACAGCACGTAATAATAGGGTGAGGGACTATTCTGGAGTATCCCTCACCCGTCCGATTATGTATATGTGACTTAGGACGCGAACATATGACACAGGAAATTGAACACTCACCACTCGGCGCTTCCGGTGCCGCGCGATGGATGGCTTGTGGAGGCTCCGTTGAGTTGGCCAAAGCCCTGTCCGAAAGTCCGGATGAAGATTACTCGGTCGATCCCGAATGGCGCAAGGAAGGCTCGGCGGCGCACGTTGCTGCTGCCCAATGCGTAGCGCATGGATTTGATGCCTGGGAACTGGGCGACCGCATCCTCGAAGGTGTACCCGCAACCAAATTGGAACTGGAATGTATCCAGACCTATGTTGACTATTGCCGCAAGGTTGCGAAAGAAGACGATGAGGTTTTTGTCGAGCACACCATCGGCGAAAAGGTCGAAGACCGGCCTCATCCTTCATTCTTTGGAACTGTGGACTTCGCTGTGTTCAATTCCGAACGGCTGCATGTCGTAGACTTCAAGTACGGCGCAGGCATTGTCGTTGATGTGAGGCGGAACAAGCAGTGCATGTATTACGCCTACGGCATCCTGCGGGATATCGAGCGTGAGCATGGGTCAATTGACCCGGACTTCCCAGTGAAGATCACGATTGTTCAGCCTCGAACGTTTGAGGAAAGTCCAATCAAGGTTTGGGATACCACTGCCGGTGAAATTTTTGAATGGGCTCGTGATGAACTTCTGCCCAAGATGCGGAACCCAGGCAACGCCTACGCTGCCGGTGAGCACTGCCGCTTCTGTCCTGCCAAGATCGCCTGCCCTCTGTTGAAGGGAATGTTCGCTGTAGCTGCGACTGCCAACACCAAATGGTTGAAGGATGCAAGCCACCTTACCCTTGGCCAAGAGTGGTTGATGATCGCGCCGGTCAAGATGTATATCAAGACCGTCGAAGAAGAAAATTTCAACCGCCTGAATGCAGGCGTCGAAATCCCCGGCGTCAAACTGGTGCAGAAGAAAGCGCACCGTGTTTGGAAGTCTGGTGCCACCGAAATCTTCCAGAAAGAATTTGGTGACCTGGCTATGACAGCGCCGGAATTGAAGTCGCCCGCCGAAATGTCGAAGCTCGGAAAGTCAGCCGATGAGCGGGTGAAAGAATGGGCATACATTCCCACCACTGGGTATACAGTCGCGGCAGCAAGCGACGACAAGCCTGGTATTAAAATGAAGACCGCACAGGAAACGTTTGCAAATGTTGTGCAAACGTGATATAGATTGAGAACCCTTCGGAATTAACCGAAGGCATTTTAGGAGTAAAATCCATGACTGAAGCAACTAAGACTGATCTGTCATTTACGTTCAATGTTCCCGTTCGCGGGGTATACCTGAATGTGTTTGATGCCAAGCCGTTCAAGAAAAACGGCAAGGAAGTCGGTGACCCGAAATTTGGAATTACCCTCATGATGCCTACCGACTACGGCGAACTGCCGGGGTTGAAGGCAAAGATCGCGGAGGCCGCGCGTTCCAAGTGGCCAACTCGAAACCTCTCTGAACTGAAATTCCCTCTTGGGACCGGCGACAAGGCTGCTGAAAAGGCCAAGGCGAAGGGCAAGAACCGGGACTTCATGAAGGGACTTCTCGTGCTCACTGCACGCAGCAAGTTTCCGCCAACTCTGTCTGTGCTTGAGGGCGGAAAGATCATCACTCTTGAAAGTGATGCGTTGAAAGCCAAATACAAATCGAAGTTCTATTCTGGTTGCTTCGTCGCGGCCAGTGTCAACTTCGTTCCGTATGAAGCTGACGGCGATGATCCTGATGGCGTCACCGCTTATGTCCAGAGCCTGTTGTGGGTGAAGGATGGCGAGCGGATCGGAGGCCGTGACCAGGCTGAGGTTTTCAAATCTTACATGGGCACCACGACTGACGAAGACCCATTGGGCGGCGACAACCTGGATGACGATATTCCGTTCTGAAACCTTCGATCCCACGGGACAATCAACCAGTAAGAACGGATAAAGTGGAGCGGGTTCTTTTGCAGACTGCGGTCTTTAAGCCCTTAATGCAAGAGTTGAAAGTCCTGCTCCACTTTTTATAACAGGAATGCAATGTCGAAGAAATGGATTTGCTTGGACTTTGAAACCGCGTCAGGGTGTGACCTGAAAAAAGCGGGAGCGTATGTCTATGCAGAAAACCCCACAACAGAAATTACGGCGCTGTGTTATGTGACACACTATGGATACGGGTATGAGCTTGATCCTGCCAAGCTTTCGCCGGAAGACAATCCCGGTCTGCTTGCAGAAGTCAATGACCCCGAAGTCATGTTCGTAGCGCACAACGCTGCATTTGAGAGGGCCATCTGGCGTGAGATAATGGTCAAGCGTTTTAATTGGCCTGATATTCCCATTGAACGCTGGCACTGCACTATGGCAGTTGCTCTTATGAAGGGATTACCGGCCAAGCTCGATGTGCTCTCTACCGTCCTGGGCTTCGGCGGCAAGGATATGGAAGGGAACAAGGTTGCCCTCGGCCTCTCCAAATTCAATAAGAAAACCGGGATGCTGGATCATAGCCCTGCTCTGATCCGAAGAACGTCTGCTTACTGCATGGACGACGTTGAAAAGGAAGTCAAGGTTCTTCGCCGCACCCACAACTTTTATGGTGGCGAACGCAAAGTGTGGGAGATGGATCAACGTATCAATGACCGTGGCATCCGCATTGATGACAAATATGTTCACGCTTGCATGGGTGTTGTCCAGCGAGCGTTGCCACCATTGCTGACGCGCTTCTCTGAATTGACTGGTGGATTGAAGCCGACCCAGGGTGAGAAGTTGAAAGGTTGGCTTTCGGCCAATGGATTGGAGATTGATAGCTTAAACAAGGAAACAGTTTCCCGCCTTATGGGCGAAGAGCTGGAGGACGGTCCAGACAGCGATCAAATAACCCAGCCTATTACAATGCCGCCTGTCTGCCGGGAGGCGCTGTACATCCGTGGACTTGCTGCTAGTGCGTCTGTCAAAAAGCTACCAGCGATGCTTGCGTGCCAAGGAAGTGACGGACGGGCTCGTGGACTTATGCAATACCACGGTGCTGGACCAGGACGTTGGGCGGGACGAATTCTCCAGCCGCATAACTTCCCGCGTGCGGGACTTGACGTTGGAGATAACCAAACAGCTTCGCCTGATGAACTCATGGCTGCGATTATGGAAGGGGATGACAGCTACCTTAGAATGGTCTTCGGTGAACCTATCGAAGCCGTATCAGCCGGATTGCGTCATGCTCTCGTATCGGATGAAGATAAAACCTTCCTCATCGCTGACTTCAAAACCATTGAGGCAAGAGTTGTTCTAGCAGTCGCTGGACAACATGACGCCCTGAAAAGTTTCACGGAGGGTGACCCGTACTCTGCGATGGCGGAAAAGATATTCCATACTCCCGTGAACAAGAAAGATCAGCCAGAGTTGCGACAGACCGGCAAGAACACCATCCTTGGCTGCGGCTTCCAGATGGGCGCACCGAAGTTCCAGATGCGCTACTGCCCCAAAGAAACGATTGAATTCGCGCAGAGTTGCATTGATGCCTATCGCAAAGACTTGGCTCCGAAGGTCGTTGAACTTTGGTATGGGCTTGAACGTGCTGCGACTGAGGCGGTATGGAGCGGTGAACCCCAGGAATACAATGGCATCGTCTACATACCAGAAGGCGAGTGGTTGACATGCTTGCTGCCGTCCGGTCGCAAGCTTTGGTACTATGGACCACAGAAGACAATGAAGCCTATGCCCTGGGATATCAATGACGTTCGCCCTGGTTGGTCGCACCTGACCTACAAGGCTGGTCGTTTGATCAGGCGTGATGCCTACGGCGGCTTGCTGACTGAGAATGTAGTTCAAGGCATGGCCCGCGATTTGCTCGTCCACTGCGTGTTTCTGTGTGAACATGAACAGATACCAACCGTGCTAACCGTACATGACGAAAACGTTTGCGAAAGTCATACCGAACGTGCTAAGTTGTTCAGAGAATTGATGACGAACACTCCCGACTGGGCAAAGCAATACAAGATACCAGTTGAAATTGATTTCATGCAGGCAGACAGGTACAGGAAATAATGGCTAGGTTCGATCACGGCGGCGGATGTGCTTGTGGGCTGGAACGATATTGTGATTGCGGCCAAGAACCACGAAACACGGAGAAGGCAGTCATGGCTAGACGTAAGGCTGCGAAAGTTGTCGAACTGAAGAAGATCAACAGCAAGAAGAAGGGATCGCGTGGTGAACTTGAACTCGTCCATCATCTTATCGACCGTGGCTTCGATGCAAGACGCGGACAGCAATTCAAGGGAACCCCTGATAGTCCCGACATTGTTTCTGAAATGCTTACTAAGGCGGGCATTCATATTGAATGCAAAAGGGTTGAAGCAGGAAACCTTTATAACTGGCTTGAGCAAGCATCGGAAGACGCCGGTTCCGCCGTCCCTGTTGTTATGCACCGAAGAAGCGATAAACGGTGGGTAGCAATATTAGACCTTGACGATTTTCTTCGTTTCGTCCATAATAACTACACATCCGACGGCATCATGTTTCAAACAAGGGAAGTATCAAATGGCAAAGATCAGTGACGCAGAACTCCGAGAGATGGTGACGCTTGCGTCGAAGTTTTCAAACGCGAAGGCCGCAGCCGACAGTATCAATATGCCGGAGAAAACTTTTCGGGATCGCCTTGCAATGGCAGCGAAGCGTGGCATCACAATCGCTGCCAAGCGTGATCCTCTCGCTCATGCTCAAACTCAGGTCCGTGAATTGCAGCATAAGCTTACTACTATCCATGCCCACAACGAAAGCGCCGAACAAGTCCGTAAGGATATCTATGGTCTTTCTGCTATCAATCCTAACCCTCCGAAGTGGGCTATTAAGTCACGAGGCAAAGGTGGTCACGGATCAATCCCATTTGCCTTCTGGTCTGACTGGCACTATGGAGAAGTTGTCAACAAGGAAGAAACTGGTGGCGTCAATGAATACAACCGCGCCATTGCCAAAGAGCGAGTGAAGCGCCTGGTTACAAACACTATTCGCTTGGCCAAAGGCTTTGCATTCAAGGACGGATCGCCGCCTCCAGAAGGCATGGTAGTCGCCCTGGGCGGCGACATGATATCTGGCGATATCCATGAAGAACTTGAGGAGACAAATGACGGCACCCCCTTGCAAGGCGTCAGTGATTGTCTTGATCTTCTCATATGGGGCATCGACGAAGTGAAGAAAGCCTTCGGCAAGGTCTTCGTTCCCTGCGTTGTGGGCAACCATGGTCGCACTACGAAGAAGCAGCGTGCCAAGCAGGCCGTGTATCTATCTTATGAATGGAACCTCTATTGCATGTTGGAAAGGTATTATCGCAATGACCCGAATGTTACAGTCTTCGTTCCCGGAGAAACTGACGCCTTCTTCCGCGTTGCTGGTCAACGCTTCCTTCTCACTCACGGAAATGCTTTGGGCGTTAAAGGGGGAGATGGCATCATTGGAGCCCTCGGACCAATCGCTCGTGGTGCAGTTAAACTGCGAAGTTCGGAATACAAAATCGGGCGTGAATTTGACTATCTTATCATGGGACACTGGCACCAAGAAATCTGGCTCCCCCGCGTCATCGTGAACAACGCGCTCAAGGGATACGACGAATACGCCCGCCTGTTCCTTCGCGCTGATCCAAGCCGCCCGTCACAATGCCTATGGTTTGTCCATCCAGAGCACGGCATCACTGCCCGCGTGTCGGTGTATGTGGACGATCCCATCATTGAACAGAAGCAACGCAAATGGGTAGAAATACAGAAGTAATGCTGCCAGAGCAATTCAAGAACGCACCAGGAAAAAAGTTTGACGCAGGCAAATCGCCGGTCGTCCGTGGCTTCATGCGCTACTTCCCACGCGCTATCTTGGCCGTTGCTGATGTGTCAGCCTATGGGGCCAAGAAGTACGATGTGTCGTTTGAAGATCAGGACTGGCGTAGTGTGCCGGATGGCGAAGGCCGGTACGCAGACGCGGAAGGGCGGCACCTTCTCAAGGAAGCCATCGCTCCCCTGGACAAGGAAAGCGGCCTGAAGCACAAGCAGATGAAAGCCTGGAATGCTATGGCGGAACTGGAACTTCATTTGACTGAACTAGAAAAACAGGGTATAGTCAATTTTGATTGACGTAACCCAACCCTAGAAAGGACCGTGTCATGAAGAAAGAACTAGCCGTGCTTTCCCTTCTCGCCGTGCTATCTGCGTCACCCGCAGCCGCGCAGACTTGCTATCCCCCGGAGCTTGTCATCAAGGCCGAAACTATGGACGGCTCCATTGCTGTGTCCATGACCTTGGAGGAAACTACAGCGTTCCGGAAAGAGCTTACCAAGCTTTTCCCTCAGCCCGACACAAATTTTGACAGCGCCATCGCGTTCACGCAATCTGCGAACAAGGTGACGCGAGTTGTGTATTTCTTCAACGGATGCGCGACGAAGTTTGTTGATTTGTCTTCGGACGACTTCATCAAGATCATCACAGGTACACCAGCATAATGGCAAAGCGTCAGCGGCCTACAGTAGAAGTGAAGCGGGCTTTCATGATTATGGAAGCCACTTCATACAATGGAGGATTTTCCAATTACATGAACATGATCATGCTGGAGATGGAACTTGAAATGCAGGATGCTGGCTACATGGCTCCCTACAAGTGGACGTTCTCAGGCGGTGACGGCTACGCTGTGCCGGTCGTCATGCACTGCCAAGTAACTTAGATTTGTACCAATTTGGTACATAAACCAACCTGTAACCTGTTTTTATTTTTGAAAAGACAGGCTATAGCCTGTCCCGTTAACCTTTACGCTTTGTGATAACAGGATAGTAACATGATCAGGATTACAATTGACTTATGCCCTGGCGGAAACGAAAGCAAATCTAGAACCATTGGTCAGATTGACATAGCAAACGTTGGCGTCGATGCTAACAACTATGGCAAATACAAAGTTGTCATGAAGAAAACTCCGCCATTCAAGGGAGCCCTCAAGACTGCCTGGAAATCAGGTGTCTATGATGGCAAAACCGAAGACGATGCAGTCATGCAGGGATGGGTTGAAGGCCATCATCGACAGCTTCGCGGCGTCTATGATCTTCTTTACAGTGCTCTTAAAGCTTGCGGCATGGATAGCCGACAAAAGGGTGTTATTACTTCTTCCGGGTAAATATTGACTTGGCGTTTGTGATCGCACTAGACACAAGTCCACGGTTCAGCCACTTGGTAAGCAAGTCTTTGGCCGGAACCACAATGAAGAAGCTCAGAATGATTTGCCCTTCCCAATCGGCAATCGGCCCTGGCAAAGCGGCGACGTTCCAGTCGAACAGGAATATGCTGTCCAATACCACAGCGCCGTAGTGAGCCATTGTGATAAAGGCGAAGCCGGGAACAATGAACCTGGTTGACCAATGTTCCATGAGAAGTTTGTTCATCATGAGCTTCTGCCGGTTCGTTTCAATCTCAGCTTCCATGTACCGTTCAAGGGCGCCAGCTTCAAGCCGGGACTTCACGTTGCGGTAGTCAAGGTATCCGCCAAAGATGTTGCCAAGGCCGCCAGTTACTATGCTGGTGATGAACTTCCACATGGCTACTTATCTTTGAATTTCTTGTACAAGCCATAAAACGTAATGCTGACGCCAAGCATTACCATGGCAATGACCACGTACTGGATTATGTCTGAATAATAAGCAACGAAGGAAAGCTGATCAGCTTGATCACGGACTACATCCGCGACAGCGCCGGTGCCAGTTATGCCAGTTCCTGTTTGCACGGCCAAGGTTCCGTCTCCGCCTTCGGCAACATTGCCTTTTGTTCCCCGTGCTTCTTCGATTTGGGGGGTAGGTTTGCCTGTCTTCGGAAGCACAACAGGGGATTTTCCCAGCTCAGCCGGTGTGAAGTACAGCGCCGCTTCGTCAGCCCGCCTCTTGACCAGGCCAGCTATTTCACGCTTGGGATTGCCGCCCTTTACCCACATGCCGAACGCACGGGTGATCGCGGACTTGCTGCCGCCTTTGTTGATGAGCTTTCGGACAGTCGATCCACGGAACCCTTCGACACCAATGTTGAGGATCAAGCTGGCAACAGCGCCGTACTGGTTGCCATTGAGTTGCGGCACTACCATCGCGCTGATTGCCCTCTCGACCTCAGACATGTCATGCGCGAAGATTTCGCGTGACTGAGCCCTGGTTATCTTCATGCCACGCTTGACAGGATATTTTTCATCTGATGTGTGGCCGATACCTATGGTCAAAACCCCTACCCCGTCATGATAGGCCGTAAGCTTTTCACCTTCATGGTCTATAATAAACTGTTGGCCGCGCCTTGACGTTTTCATTTCAAATTCCTACCATGTCTTCTGGATCATCGTCATCGTCATCGTCATCGTCATAAACGACTTCCCGGCCAGTAAAACCACGAACAGTATCGCTCTCCCATAAGAGAATGCAATACCAGGCTATCGCAAATACTGCGGCGATTGACGGGATAATATCCGCAGCAGACGCGGCGATGATGCCAAGAGGCACAGCATCGAGAATTGACATATGTGGCTGGTGCATTCTTTTCTCCATAATTCCACCTTCCTTATATACTACAGGAAATACACATTGACAAGCCTTCTCAATTGGTCATCGGAGTTGATCCAAATCTCCAGTCCCACTTGGGTAAACCGCGTTTCAGGTTGCGTGGTGCTGCGCCAAACTTCAAGTCCCGCTTGAGTTACGCGGGCTATGTTCTGGTTTGGAAGCGTGCGTTCACGGAAGCGCCTAGGTGGAATTCCGAGTAGCCCCCGTGGGCCTTGCATACCTTGCCTAGTGAAAGGCGCGGGCATCAGTTAAACGCTTCAAGCACGAACTGGTTGATCGTGAGGTTGGTCGGGTTGGTGGCAACCGAGAACTGACCCGTGAATGATAATGTGCCAGCGTCAATAAGGTTCAATGATCCAACCACCGCAGCCGCGTTTAATGGTATCTGATCCATTTGGCCAACGCTGGCGGCGACACGCGCTTCACCGAGACACGCCCATCCGGTTGTCCAAAGGGAGCCCGAAGTTGCTGACCAACCATTTGCGCGGCACGTAATCAGAAATTCCATAGAAACTTGGCTGTTGGTTTTCGCCACGATGTTCATGCCAAGCGCAGCGGAAGCCACAAGCAATGTACCGGCAACGCCGCCATAACGAGCCCGCAGCGTCAATGTGCCCGGTGTAGTAACAACGCAAGACAACGCCCCCTTGATTGTCGCCTTGAGAGTGCGGCCAGGATACCAATAGCGGGCCGGGATGGGCGTGTCCGGTACCATAATGGTTTCTGTCGTAGAGTTGCTGATTGCCGTTGCATTGTCAATAGACGAATGCAGGGCTTCTTCCCAGGTTTGAAGTGACATAGCTTTCTTCCTTTAAGTTGCGATACGCGGGCCGAATGTCATAGCAGCTATTTCTGCTGCTGTCCATGCCACCCCAGTATCCGGGTTAAGATCATGACGATAGACGTAGCTTCTCGCCGCCGCAGTTATAGTTCGACCAGCCCCCTCTGCCGCCACGCCGTTTGTTCTTATCCGTGATCCTACGGTACGTGGACCAGCATCAGTTTTGAGGGCAACCAGACGAACAGACAACCCCTGGATTACGTCAGGTACGGGGGCAACGAAGCCAGCGTTCCCATACTCATCTGCTTGGCCTGGAGTTGATCCGAAGACGTAATCGGCAGAGCTTGCGATAAGCTCGTCCACATTCGAAAAATTGGTGGAGCCTGCGCTTCGGCCAAAGGATGCAATGCTGTCCGAGTTTGGCATAATCTGAACAGCACGAACATCACCAATCCAGTTGCTAGGTTCTCCTGCTACAACAGAACTATCAAGAAGCCAGAAATCATCAATCTGGTGGGCGGCAGGGTTATTTTGGCCACATACGCACTGAACGCTATTGATAAAAGAATTGGCTGTTATCTTGGTATCGACTGAAAGAACTTCAAAGTCATTGAAATCGCTACCGTCACGGCGGACTTCAAATGAACCAACGGCATCGCTGATAACAATTTTTATTTGGAAATGGTTCCAAGAACCGCCGCCAGCGAAGGCCCCGGAATACGTTCCGAGCAATGTTGCCACGTTTCCACGAAAGAACCTCATGCCACCGTTTTCGTCTATTGTAAATGAAAATTGAACAGTGGCATCGTCAAGAAATAGAAACCTATGCTCGCCGGTGGTGGCACCAGTTATACCAGACGTTCGCCTCAATGCAAAATTCAGTATTAGGGTATCTGTACTATTGAACCCAAACGTGTGTTGGAAATTGATATCGCCTGTCAAACCCGAAGTTACTAGCGCAAGAGATTGTCCTACTGCAAACCGCGAAGATGCAGATAATGTGCAATTGCTCAATGACGACCAAAGTGTGTTGCCTTCGGCTGTAGTCGCATAGAAGTCAAACCCATCACGGATGATAGTTGCCATTACAGGTTCCCCATGAGAAGAATTGTGGTGCCCGACAGGGTTGCGTTTGCCGGGGAAGGGCAAGTAACGAGAAGACGATCCCCGATTGCGAATGCAACATCAGAGAGGAAAGATATTACCCCGGTAGCCGAACCTGTGAACGTTATGGTGCCGATGACAGAGCCGGTGCCGCCTACCGCAGTTGCTTTCCGGATCGACAAGACGATTGCACCAGTGCTGGCGACAACAGCTTTGGCGTAGCTGTCAGGAAGGTTCGTAGGCAACGTAAACTCTACTGGCGCAATGATTTGGCCAACGACTTCGTTTGGCCGCATGAGGCCACCAGCGAAGATTTCAATTGCAATGCTTGTGACGCCAGAGCCTCCACCGCCTCCAGAGACACGACCGTTGTTGAAGTCAGCCTTGATAAGCTGCACCGGCCCCTGCCCCCGGCCTGAACCAAGACGACCGAGAATGTAACCAGCGGGTATCTTATCGCGGATACCACGTATGGTACGCTTGATAGCCATTACTTTTCTTCCATCTCTTTGATGCGGTTCTTCCAGCGCTGGCGGTCAATCTTGCCGAGCGCTGATTTAGACAACGCTATCATCTTGGTCGCCAGGTTGTCAATCGCTTGCCGTTTGTCATCAGGCGTCATACTCTTTTTATCCATGATCTTGTAGGCAATCGCCCGCATCTTCTGCATGGCTTCCGCAGTCCTGGTCAAGTTGACTTCCTCACGCAACTGTTCCCGCGCTGCGCGGACAGCAGCACGATCCCCGCGCTTCCGCGCCTGGTCCACATCGCCT
>Ga0187892_10001921_pt1 | contig 44723 bp, 52 predicted proteins | sample MA1701073metaG_FD_139345 | JGI IMG/M metagenome (GOLD analysis project Ga0187892, IMG submission 139345) | Bio-ooze microbial communities from a basaltic lava cave in the Kipuka Kanohina Cave System on the Island of Hawaii, USA - MA170107-3 metaG ... | reverse complement strand
CTTGCCTTCGGTACCCACTTCGCGCGCCACGCGCGTGACTTCCGAACCGAAGCTGCGGAGTTGGTCCACCATCGTATTGATGGCTTCTTTCAACTGAAGGATCTCGCCGCGCACATCCGCGGTGATCTTCTTGGACAGATCGCCATTGGCCACCGCAATCGTCACGTCGGCGATGTTGCGCACCTGGTTGGTCAAATTGCTCGCCATGGAATTCACGCTGTCGGTCAGGTCCTTCCACACGCCGCTCACATCCCGTACCTGCGCCTGCCCGCCCAGCTTGCCTTCGGTACCCACCTCGCGCGCCACGCGCGTGACCTCTGCTGCGAAGGCATCGAGTTGCGTGACCATCTCATTCACAGTTCTGGCGGCGGTCAGGAACTCGCCTTTGAGAGAAGAGCCTTCCGCTTCCAAGGACACGGTTTGAGTCAGGTCCCCTTTCGCGACGGCGCCAATGACGCGCGCCATTTCGTTCGTGGGGCGCACCAAATCGTTGATGAGGCCGTTGACCGATTCGATTTTGAGTTTCCACCCGCCGGTAGCCCCTGAAAATGTAGCGCGCTCCGACAACTTCCCCTTCTTTCCGACAGCTTGACTGACGCGATGAAACTCCTGGACGATTTTCTCGTTGATCTCTATGATCGCGTTCAGTTCGTCGGCAATTTTCCCACCGATGCCTGTCCATTCATCTGGCAATCGGACATTGAAATCGCCCCGTTTGACCGCCTTGAGCACCTGCAACAGTGTTTTGGTGTCCAATCCACCGTCCTCCAGACTGTTTTCCTTCATCCGCTCAGTTCTTACGGCCATAGAGTCCTCCAGGAAAGAGGGCCTCTGTCGGCAGCAACCACGAGACCCTGGTAAGCTGGTACTGTGCACATTCGAAATGAAGACGCTGGACCGACGGACTTCGCCCTTGCGTTCTTAGGGTGATTCGACGTTGCGGTGTTTCTCGAATTCTCTCGTGCAGCAGTCACGGGGCAATTTCCTCCATCGAGAAGGAAATGTAAGCGCATCACCATAACAGGCCCTGAATTCTTAGACAACCCGTCTGCATGGCAGGCGATCTGGAATCTGCCCCCTCTATAATATTACGGCCCAATGGGGGTCAGATCGCCAGTCATAACTGCCGTCATCCACCGGGCAGCCGAGGACTATTGTCAGCCACCAGCATATCCAAAAAAGAAGATTTTCTTTCAAGACAACGCGAACTTATGCCCTGTGCGCCATCTCTCAGATTTGCACCCAGAAAGCCTCAAATCACATCCAAGGAGGGTGGAGAATAACTCTGTTACATCATGTGCATTCATGGCTGTCCTGCTGAAAAAAATATCGGTACTATATGATCACTCTTATGATCACTCTAGGGTAGCTCTGGAAGCTCGAACGATGAAGGCACCAATGACGCATAAAGACACGCCTTCGGGACTTCTCCTTTCCCGCCGCGAAATGATGGCGTATTTTGGCGCTACGGGCGCGGTTTGGTTGATGTGCGGGGATTTGAATCCATTGCGGGCTTCTGCAGGAGCACTTGAACCTTCGTGCGTAGTCCGGCCGGAGCAAACCGAAGGCCCGTATTTCATCGACGAACGTTTGAATCGGTCCGACATTCGCTCAGATCCGACTGACGGGCGAGTCAGGCCCGGAACACCCCTGACTCTGACACTTCTGGTCTCGCGCCTGGACGCAGGAGACTGTCAGCCATTGCCCGGTGCTCAGGTAGACATCTGGCATTGCGATGCGTTGGGCGTCTATTCAGATGTGCAGGATATCGGTTTCAACACCGTCGGCCAGAAATTTTTACGTGGCTATCAGGTAACCGACACACGCGGCGCGACACAGTTCGTCACCGTGTACCCCGGATGGTATCCGGGCAGGACGGTCCACATTCATTTTAAGATTCGCACCGCGCCAGCGGCCCGGCGGAGTTTCGAGTTCACGTCACAATTGTACTTCGACGACATGCTGTCGGATCGCGTCCATGCCGTCCAGCCGTATGCCGTGAAAGGACCGCGCACCGCGAGAAACCGGCATGATTGGATCTTTCGCCGTGGCGGAGATCAGCTCATGCTGGCTCCCACGCCTGTGGCGGACGGCTACGAAGCGTCGTTCGCGATCGGCCTGCAGTTTCGCTAGAGATATTGGCCCTCCCCATTTCGCCGCGCGGCGGTTTCCTTCTCGAACCTTGACGATACCCTGACTAGCCCGTAATCTCATCGTGTATGAAGAAAACGATACTCGGAGGACTCACGTGCCTTCTGTTCACAACTGTGAGCATTGCCTCATTTGCCGGTGGTTCGCAAGATGCCTTTGATACATTGGCCTATCTGCAATTTCGTGTCGGTGAAAGCATGGCGCCACGCTGTGCGGAACGGCTTCCCGAATATGAAGTACGGTTCAAGCGCGCACTTTCCGCATGGTCGATGGCGTATCACAAACGAATCGAACGCGGACGAGGGTTGGCTTGGAGAGCTGCTGAACAGGGGAAAGGCGACCTTGAAGCTGAAATCAATCGGCGCGGCAAGGACTCCAAACGGGCGTTCGCTCAGATGAACGAAGCAGAGGTGCGGTCGCGGTGTGAGGCAATTCTGGAAGAGTTGGGAATTAGAAAATAAGCCCCAATCGTTTTCATGGTTCCCTGGTGGCTATGACCGTCGTTACTTACTATATGGTGGCGTCTCTGTCGGTTTGAGCGGGTTGTAAATCTTGCCGCCTCGATTCAAATACTCCTGAAGAACGACCGCCGCTTCTTTCCGGCAAACGTCCCGGGCAACCGATATGCCCCGTGTTTCCAATGCGCTCACCCATGTTTTCGGTTTAGCTCCTTCATCGAACCCGATCGCTTCTGCGTCTTCACATCTCGCTCCGCAGACTAATCCTCGGACACCGGACCATGGAATCGCGCCGTAGCACATAGCGCAAGGCTCGCAACTGGTGACCAGTTCATGCTTAGGGAATCCAGGGGTTCCCAGATCACAATTCTCGAGTTTCTTCTGCGCATTGGCCAAAGCGACCATCTCCGCATGGCAATGAGAGCACCGTGCGATCGTCACGACATTCACACCGATAGCAACCAACGTTCCCGTTTTGGCTTCAAACACGGCGGCACCGAACGGCCCACCTGTCCCATGCTCCAGGTTCTCCATGGCGAGACGTATCACGAAACGCATGCGAGCCACGCGTGAAACCAGTGGCTTCTTTTGTTGGCACATCGTGTACTCAGCCCAGGCGGGAAGGTTGAAGGGGGACGCAGTGACGGTAGCTTTACTCGAGGCGCCGCGCATGCCGGTCATTGTGTGGCTACTTCTGAGCAGAGTCAAAGGTTTCTTTGCGAAGCTGTTGGAAGTCTCGGAGCCGGCAGTTCGAGGTTCCTCTCGGTGTATCGCGACGTTCAGAAGAATGTGGACGGTCGAATTGAGAGCAAGCATGCCGGACAGGGCAAAGAAGCGTTAGACACGGTACTCTAGATTGTATACAATCTTTGTCATTCTCAGAGGCGATGGGGAACGATTCTTCCAATCTATCGCTGACACAATTCAGACGACCACGAAAGCGTCGCGCAAACATCAGCCGCAAGAGTTTGACGATCCATATGAACTGAAGACATGGTGGATACGATTGATCGGATAGGCAGAAGGGAATTCTCAAATCTCAGTGCGTCGATCGTCACGGCACTGAAAGAGCAGATCATTCATTGGCGATATCCCCCGGAACACCGGCTTACCGAAGCAGAACTCTGTCAGAAATTCGGCGTCAGCCGTAGTCCGGTCCGGGAAGCCCTCCGGACGTTGGCCACGGATGGGTTCGTCAAAAAAATGCCCAATCGGGGCTACGCGGTCAAGCAATACAATCTTCGCGAGATCGAAGAGCTGTATGAAGTGCGCTTGGCCTTGGAACTATTTGTCGTCGAATGTTTGGCGAAGCGGGGTACGCGGAAGCAGAGTGAGATCGATGCGCTCAAGCGTACCTGGACAGGTCTGCTGAACGGATCTTCTAAGAAGGACGAGGAACTCGCCAGATTGGACACGCTGTTTCACGAGACGCTCGCCCATGCAACAGGAAACAAGTCTCTGTTGCGACAACTTCGCGCCATCAATGAACGGTTGTTGGTGTTTCGCATGATCGATTTCGGCAAGCCACACCGGGCCGAAAGCACATGCCACCAACACCTTGAAATCCTGAAGCGCATCGCAGCCAAAGATATATCGGGCGCGCGCAAGGCCATGCAACGGAATATCGAAGAAGGCAGGACCAATGTCCACACAACGATCAAAGATGCGCTGGCCAGAGCCTACTCGTTCTAGCAGATTCCCCGTTCGTCCTTCCCACTGCGGTTTGAGGAACTTCTCCGCAAGCACGGCGTAATGTTGGCCGGCAAAAGGAGTGTGCACCATGCGGCTCAACGCTCTCTCCGCCAGCGTTGAGACACCAACCACGTGGTTCATTGGGGTGATTCATAGTATTTTCGACCATGCTTGTAACGTCAGTCTTGAAGGCGATGTATTACTGACCCTTGTTTCATCGGAAAAAGGCATCCCCTCCCGGGGAATCCGCTTGCGCACTCCCCCCAAGTTCACCTTCCTGAATCAGTGCCGTGCAGGGCAGCCGGTCGCTTGCCGTGGAGGAATACTCCGAATCGGCGGGTCCGAACTGTCCGTCGATCTGCGAACCGCACGCCGCTGGCACGTCGACCTCCAGGGATTGCGGGTCGATCTCCGTCGGCGCGACACAGCTCAAACCTGGGCAGTCGCCTGGCTGGAATTGGTGAAACATCGGAGCGGAAACGGAATGTCCGCAATGATCAGGGGCATTGCTGTGTCAGGACAGAACCTCGTGATATCGCCTGGGATAGGGATATCTATAAAAAAAGCCTCGCAGACGGTTCGAGCCCTGCTTGATGCGACACGCGAACTTGAGGTTGATGCCGCCGCCACCGCTCTCAGACCGTTGATTGGGCTGGGGCCAGGTTTGACGCCTTCGGGCGATGATTTCATCGTCGGATATCTGGCCGGGTTGTGGAGCACGGCGGGCAGTGATCCATCCCGATTAAGGTTCATATCATCCCTGGGTCGCTGGCTCTCTCAAGCTGCAGCCGGCACCAACGCGATCAGCAGGACCTACATGATATCCGCAGTCAATGGCAATGTTTCAGAGCCGATCGCGACTCTGGCTCAATGCTTTGGACATCCGAGAAGTATGGACGGCGTCCGAAAAACGACACGGACAGCTCTCCAAGTGGGCAATACCTCAGGGACCGACGGCGTCCTGGGGCTGTTACTCGGCTGTATCCCCTGGACGGCACCTTCATTTCATTCGCCCTTCATGACCAACCACCTGACATACGACGAAGTCCCCGCTTATTAATCCAGTCCCCTAGACCAGACGTCCGAATCCTCATACTTTGCTCTTGACTTTGTATACAATTTGGTGTTCAAGTTCCTGCTCGAAAGCGACCTGCACAGCGATCTCAGGAATCGCAGGCAAAGCATCTCTCGTGGGGCGATCCATGCAATCATCCCGGACGAGACACCCCCTTGCAGATATCGGCATTCGCCGGATACGCCATCGACAGGACAGTTTCCAACCGCCTGACATCCAACACGACGAATCTGCCAAGGCGAAGGCTTCGATTGAGGGGCTGTGAACGTGGCCAAGGCGACCAAGATACTCCGTAATTTTTATCGCGATTCGGTCTCCCTTATGCAACTCTCCTCCACCCTCGCCAAGTATCCGGGCCTGGAACAAGCTTCGGCAATCATGGCCTCCCCTAACAATGTCAGTCTGCTCAAGGAAGCGGGTTTGTTGACCGGAACGGTCGAAGCCTGTGCCAACGACCTGCTGATCGCCCTTCAGGGAGACGACGATGCACTCGATGCGGCAATGGCTGCGGCTGAGGTGGCGCTGAACCAGAACCCGCCTTCTATGACAGGAAATGGAACGTCGCGCGGCATGCCCCCCCGCAGCATAGAGATGGGGCTTGAAGAGATGGTTGGCGCTAACCTGGTTTTGATCTCTACTCCGGGCGAATACGCCGCTGCCGAGGCATTCAAGGCGTTGAGTCTTGGCCTCAACGTAATGTTGTTTAGTGACAACGTCGAGTTGAAAGATGAGATCGCGCTGAAACGCTTCGCCCAGGCTCACGATCTCATTGTCATGGGGCCGGATTGCGGGACCGCCATCATCAACGGGGTTCCGCTCGCGTTCGCCAACGTCGTGAAGCGCGGAACGATCGGTGTCGTCGCGGCGTCGGGCACCGGTCTTCAGCAGGTTACCTGTCTGATCGATCGATGGGGCAAGGGTATTTCGCAGGCGATCGGAACCGGAGGGCATGACTTGCACAGAGATGTAGGCGGTATATCCATGATCCAGGGTCTGAAGGCATTGGCCGCCGATCAGTCCACTTCGGTCATTGTTCTGATTTCCAAGCCTCCTTCGCCCGAAGTTGCCGAACGAGTCCTGAACGCTGCGGGCACAGCCGGAAAACCGGTGGTGGTGAATTTCCTGGGGGCAGACCCGGAGGATATTAAGCGTCCGAACATCTTCCCGGCCGAGACGCTTGAAGATGCGGCGGCGGCGGCGGTCGCGCTCAGTGAAGGTCGGCAGCCCGAAGGAAGCAGGCCGAAGGTTCCGTCTCTCGCACCATCCCCCAAGCCGGCCTCCGGCCAGCGGTACCTTCGCGGCCTCTACAGTGGAGGGACCTTTTGCTATGAAGCCGCGCTGCTGCTGAAGACCGACTTGGGACAGATCTATTCAAACACTCCTGTGGATCCAAGAGATCGTTTGGACGATGTCTGGACCAGCTGGAGACATACGGTCATTGATCTGGGCGACGATCTTTTCACCCGAGGGCGGCCCCATCCTATGATCGATCACCGATTGCGCAATGAACGCATTCTCAAAGAGGCAGCAGATCCCGAGGTGGCCGTGATCCTATTAGATGTCGTGCTCGGATATGGCTCTCATCCGAATCCGGCGAGTGAAATGGCGCCGGTAATTCAAAAGGCAAAAGATTTGGCGACCAAGGCCGGCAGACATCCGGTCTTTGTCGGATTCGTCTGCGGAACATCGTCGGACCCGCAGAATGTATCGAACCAGGAAGCTACCCTGCGGGACGCGGGGATGGTCCTGGTTGAAAGTAATGCCCAAGCAGTGCGATTGGCGACAACCCTCTGCGCTCATGATCGGTAGTCAGGGGAATTACATGATGCAGGCTCTGTTCCAGGAAAAACTACACGTATTGAACGTTGGCCTCTCATCGTTCACCGAATCGATCACCAGGACTGGCGGAATGGCTCTACACATCGAGTGGGCTCCGCCCGCACAAGGTGATCAGAGTGTTGGCCTTGAATTGGCTACGCTCGTGAATCACCCGGCAGTCGAAGCGGCCAATCAAAAAGCTTTTGAAACGTACTTATCAGCTCAGCCGGTCCTTCGAGGTATCGGAGTTGCCGGCAAGGTTCTCCCCGACATGGCAGAACGTATGATTCTGCACGGAGGTCCTCCCATCGCCTGGGAGGGTATGTGTGGTCCCATGCAAGGCGCCATCATCGGCGCGATTCTCTATGAAGGGTGGGCGAAGGATACCTCCGGCGCGCACGCCTTGGCTTCCAGTGGCGAGATTGTCTTTGAACCCTGTCACCATCATGCCGCCGTCGGTCCGATGGCCGGCATCATCAGCCCGTCCATGCCCCTGTGGATGGTTGCCGATGCCTCCCATGGCAATCAGGCGTTCAGTAACTTCAACGAGGGAATCGGCCGAGCGCTCCGGTTCGGCGCCAACAGTCCGGATGTGATCGACCGCCTCAAATGGATAGGGCTGGTGCTCGCACCGACCTTGCAGTCGGCAATTGAAACTTTTGGCGAACTTGATCTCAAAACGTTGATGGCGCAAGCGCTGCACATGGGCGATGAGGTGCATAACCGCAACGTCGCGGCATCCTCGCTGTTTCTAAAACGACTGATTTCGGCGTTGCTGAAGACGGGTGCGCCCTCCGCCGATATCGCCGCCGTCGTCGACTTTATCGCCGGCAATGATCACTTCTTTTTGAATCTCTCCATGGCCGCCTGCAAGGCCATGCTCGATGCCGCCCATGGCGTTCCGGGCAGCAGCATGGTCACGGCCATGGCCCGAAATGGCGTCGAGTTCGGTATCCGTGTCAGCGGCGGCGGAGATCGATGGTTTACCGCACGTGCGCCGGTGGTCGACGGACTCTTCTTTCCCGGCTACACCACGGCGGACGCGTGCCTGGATTTGGGAGACAGCGCAATCACCGAGACAGCGGGGGTGGGCGGCTTCGCGATGGCCGCCTCCCCGGCGATCGTCAAGTTCGTCGGCGGCACTCCGCAGGATGCGATCGACAATACGGCGGCGATGACCCATATCACAATCGGCCGCAATGGTGCATTCACATTGCCGGCGATGAACTTTGCCGGCTCACCCGCGGGCATCGACGTCCGGAAAGTCGCCGATACCGGCATTCAACCGATTATCAATACGGGAATTGCCCACTGCGAGGCAGGAGTCGGGCAGATCGGGGCCGGTATCACACGAGCGCCCCTGGCCTGTTTCACGCAGGCGGTGTCAGCCCTGGCAGGCGCCATGCGCAGCAGTCAGTGAACGTGGAGGATGTTCTCGATGACAGGTACCAATAATCTTGCCGTTGTCGCTGTGGGGGGCAACGCGTTAATCCGAGACAAGGACCACGAATCGATCGCGGATCAAAGTCGAGAAGCGGTCATCACCGTCCACCATATCGCGGAGATGATCGCAACCGGATGGAATGTGGTGATTACCCACGGGACCGGACCTCAGGTCGGCTTCATCCTGCGCCGCTCTGAGTTAGCACTGGAGGAGGTCCCTCCCGTGCCGATGGACTATGCCGATGCCGATCTGCAAGGAGGCATCGGCTACATGTTCCTCAAAGCTTTGCATAACGAATTTCGCAAGCGCCGGATCGATCGGAAGGCTGTGGCCATTGTCACTCAAACCCTGGTGGACCGTGACGATCCTGCGTTTGCCGATCCGTCCAAACCCATCGGCTCTCACATGGACGAGCAGACCGCGCAGCATCTCGCTGCCCGTCAAGGTTGGATCGTCAAAGAGGATGCGGGACGGGGATGGCGCCGTGTGGTGCCGTCCCCATTGCCGAAGACCATCGTTGAACTGGCAGCTATTAATGTATTGGCCAGATCGGGGTATGTGGTCATTGCATGCGGAGGCGGCGGTATCCCCGTGGTCGAGGACGCTGAGGGCAATTTGACCGGGGTTGAGGCTGTCATCGATAAGGATCTGGCTTCAAGCCTGCTGGCTCGTGGGATAGGCGCCGATTTGTTACTGGTGACCACCGGGGTCGAGAAGGTGGCCATCAACTTCCATAGGCCGGACCAGCAGTGGCTAGATTGCATGACGGTGGCTGAAGCGAAGAGGCATTTCGCGAACAATCAATTTGACAAGGGCAGCATGGGGCCGAAAATTCAAGCCGCAATCGACTTCGTAGAAGGCGGCGGGTGCAGGGGGTTAATCACCAATCCTCCCAACATCGGTCGAGCCCTGGCCGGTGAAACAGGGACGTCCATTGTGCGGGATGGTGCGCCGGCACTCGCATCTCACAATTAAGGAGGACGTATGGCTACATCACCTAAACTGACTAGACGCCAAATTCTAAAGGGAACCGCAGCCGCTGGAGCTCTTGGAATGTTGGGTAGCTTGGGCTGGATCGGTCGAGCATGGGGCGCTCAGGACAAGGTCAAGATGGGGTTCATCTTTGTGGGCCCGCGAGATGACTACGGGTACAACCAAGCGCATTTTGAAGGTAAATCGTCGGTAGCCAAACTTGACTGGGTAAAGGCCTTCGATGAAGAGAAGGTGCCGGAGACCATTGAAGTACAGAAAACCATGGAGAGCATGGTCAAGCTGGACGCAGCCCAGGTTCTCTTTCCCACATCCTTCGGCTATTTCGATCCCCACATTCTCAAGGTCGCGCCCCTATTTCCCAACATTCTCTTCTTACACTGCGGGGGACTCTATCAAGAAGGCAAGCATCCAAAGAACGTCGGTAGTTACTTTGGCTACATCGATGAATCCCAGTATATCGCCGGCATTGTGGCCGGTGGAATGACCAAGACCGGGAAGTTGGGATTTGTGGCTGCCAAGCCTATCCCGCAAGTACTGCGCAATATCAACAGCTATACCCTCGGAGCCCGTAGCATCAGATCCAACTGCACGACCAATGTGATTTTTACCGGAGACTGGTCACTGCCGGTCCGTGAAGCGGAAGCAACCAACAGTTTGGTCGATCAAGGGATCGATGTCATCACCTGCCATGTGGATAGCCCTAAAGTGGTCATGACCACGGCTGAGAAACGCGGTGTCTATTGCACAGGGTACCATTGCAACCAGTCGAAGCTTGCTCCTCGTGGATACCTCACCGGAGCCGAATGGAATTGGGCCAAAGTTTACATGGACTATGCCGACATGATCCGTAAAGGGCAGACCGTCCCCAATCTGGTACGTGGCGGCCTCAAGGAAGGCCTTGTGCGGGTGTCTGATTATAACCAGGTGGTGACCGAGTCCGTTCGCAAGCAAGCTGATGCAGCCAAGGCAAAATTCTTGGATGGATCCATGGTCGTCTACAAGGGCCCCATGAAGGACAATACCAACCGTGTCGTCATTCCGGGCGGAAAGGAATACGTCCAGACGGACTACTGGCTGGAGAGTATGGATTGGCTTGTGGAAGGGGTGATCGGTTCGACGAAGTCCTGACCATGGCGATGCCGAAGGATTTACACAAAGCGCTGGAACCATTTCTCATCATCGCAGGCTCTCTTTCCGTGTCGATGGTGTTGTTTGGAGGGTTTGTTGCGCTGGCGGGGGCCAATCCCTTTGAGGTGTATCACACCATGTATCGAGCCGCCTTCGGCTCTTCGTTCTCGTGGCAAAATACGTTAGTACGAGCTGCGCCGCTGATGCTGACGGCCCTCTGCACGGCCCTGCCTGGGTATCTCGGATTGATCATTATCGGTGGAGAGGGCGCTGTGGTGATAGGAGGATTGTCGGCAGCGCTAACCGCGCTGGTGATGCCGACTGCCCCTCCGATGGTGATTCTTGGCAGCATGGCTCTCGCCGGCATGGTCGCCGGCGGGATTTGGCTTTCCATCGGAGGAGCATTGCGGCACTATCGCGCCGTCAATGAGACGATCAGCAGTCTGTTGCTGAACTATATCGCCATTGCGGTGCTGAATCACCTTGTTACGGGCACCTTTCGCGATCCGGAAAGTCTGAATCACCCCTCAACGCATCATATTGGAGAGGCCAATATGATCGGAGCCATGCCGGGAACCGATCTCCATTGGGGTTTGGCATTTGGCGTACTGGCGTGCGTGCTGACGTGGTTTCTCATGCACCGAACGGTCTTCGGATTTGCGTCTCAGATTGCGGGAGGTAACGTTCGTGCCGCTCAGGTTGCAGGATTGCCGGTCGGGCGGTTGATTTTTATCGTCTGCTGTGTGGCCGGGGCAGCCGGTGGATTGGCAGGCATGGTGGAAGTGGCGGCTGTCCATGGACGAGCCAACGATACCTTGAATGCCAATTATGGCTATGCCGGTATTCTCGTGGCGTTTGTCGCCAGAAATCATCCGCTCGCGATTATCCCTGTGGCCATTCTCCTGGGAGGGATCCGTGCAAGTGGCGGATTATTGCAACGAGCGCATGAGCTTCCGGATGCCACGGTGCTTGTCATGCAAGGGATCATGTTCCTGGTGATTTTGTTCAGCGAAACGCTCTACGGACGGTTTTCAAAATTTCAACAGCAACGAGCTTCATGATGGAAATCGGTTGGTGGGGAGTCGTCATAGCCGTATTGGGGGGAGCGATTCGGATCGGCACTCCATTTCTTTTTGTCTCGCTCGGCGAATGCTTAACCGAGAAAAGCGGCCGCGTGAATTTAGGGCTTGAAGGCACATTGGTCATGGGCGCGATGGTCGGGTATGCCGTATCGTTGCACAGCGGATCTCCATGGCTCGGCGTGCTGTGCGCCGGGCTATCCGGAGCTATGCTGGGCGCCTTGCACAGCTGGCTCTGCAGCTTCCGCCGTATCAACGATATTGCGGTCGGAATTGCCATGATGCTGTTCGGAACAGGGTTGGCCTTCTATCTTGGGAAACCCTATATCCAACCATCCGCTCCTCGATTGCCCTCGATCGATCTCGGCGGTTGGAGTGATGTGCCTCAACTCCAAGCGGCCCTGCAGATCAATGCGTTATTTCTGATCGGGATTATTCTCGCGATCGGCTTGAAGTGGGTCTTGAAAAAAACGTCGTGGGGATTGAAGGTACGTGTGGTCGGCGAAAGTGCGGACGCCGCGCGCGCGCTTGGATTGCCCGTCGATCGCATACGGATCATGAGCACCGCCCTGGGAGGATTTCTCGCGGGAATCGGCGGGTCCTACCTCTCGCTCTACTATCCGTTCAATTGGAGTGAAGGGCTTTCAAGCGGTCAGGGATTAATGGCCGTGGCACTCGTGATTTTTGCCCGTTGGAAGCCGCTTGCATGCCTGTGGGTCTCTCTCCTGTGGGGAGGAGCGGCTGCAATCGGTCCGGCCTTGCAATCGGTGGGGATTACCTACGGGTATTACATTTTTAACGCGATACCCTACATCATGACGTTGGCGGTGATGATTGTGACATGTTCTCCACGGCGCAATCTTGTGGGGGCGCCTCATGAACTGACGGTCACGCGGTAAACGGAAAAGTGAACTTCCGAATATTGATGCCCTGTATAGAGGTGTAACCATGAGCAAGTATGTGGTCGCTGATCCGTATCCCTATCCGTACAACGGTGATCTTCGCCCGGATAATACCGTGTTTCTCATCATTGACATGCAAACCGATTTTTGCGGGAAAGGGGGATACGTGGACAAGATGGGCTATGAAATCTCCCTGACCCGCGCGCCGATTCCTCATATCCAGAAGGTGCTTGATAAGGCTCGAGCCGTCGGAATGCATGTCTTCCACACCAGGGAAGGGCATCGGCCAGACCTCACGGATCTCCCGGACAACAAACGGTGGCGGAGCCGAAGAATCGGGGCAGGCATTGGCGATCCCGGTCCCTGTGGAAAAATTCTTGTCAGGGGAGAACCGGGGTGGGACATTATCCCGGAGCTCGCTCCAAAATCCGGCGAAGCGGTCATCGACAAGCCTGGAAAGGGCTCGTTTTGGGCGACAGATTTGGACATGTTGTTGCGGCAACGGGGAATCAACAACATTGTCCTCGCTGGGATTACCACCGATGTCTGCGTCCACACCACCATGCGCGAAGCCAATGACCGGGGCTTTGAGTGTCTCCTACTCGAAGACTGTTGTGGCGCGACCGATTATGGAAATCATCAGGCGGCAATCAAGATGATTAAAATGCAAGGTGGAGTCTTCGGCGCCGTGGCCAAATCCGATGCCTTTGTAGAGGCACTTTCATGACGAGCACCGTTCCTCCGGATCTGGAAGTCATTGGCATGACGAAACGCTTCGGGCCGCTGGTGGCCTTGAAGGACGTTAATTTTCGGCTACGGCCTGGCCAATTTCATGCGCTGCTTGGCGAGAACGGCGCAGGCAAGAGCACCTTCGTGAAATGCATCATGGGCTATTACCATCCCGATGAAGGAAAGATTCTCGTGGATCAGCAACCGGTGATGGTTCGTAGTCCCCGTGATGCGCAGGCACTGGGAATCGGGATGGTCTATCAACAATTTACGCTGATTCCCAACATGACAGTCCTCGAAAATTTGGTGATCTCCAAGGCGAAGTTGAACCCTCTCATCAATTGGCAGGAAGAAGAAGAACGGTTAACCCACTTTATTGCGAAGATGCCGTTCAAGATTCCGCTAGCAGCTCCTGTCCGTACCCTGGCGGCCGGAGAAAAGCAAAAGGTCGAGATTCTCAAACAACTCGCTCTGCAAAACCGCATCCTCATTCTTGACGAACCGACCTCCGTCCTGACGCCCCAAGAAGCCGATGAGGTCTTAGGGCACCTCCGCGCCATGACCCTGACCCAACAACTGAGTGTCCTGATCATCACGCATAAACTTCGAGAGGTGGCGACCTTTGCGGACGCAGTGACGGTGCTGCGCAAGGGACAGTTCGTCGGGTCTGGGCGCGTGTCGGATTTGAAAATTAGTCAGATGGCTGAAATGATGATGGGATCTGAACTCACGACAAAGCCCAAGGAACGGAGCGCCCTTCCAGGCAGGACTCCCAAGTTGGCCCTACAAGATATCCGCGTTAATGATGATGTCGGAGTGGAAGCTGTGCGGGGGGTGCAGCTCACGATTCACGCAGGCGAGATCGTCGGGATTGCCGGAGTATCGGGGAATGGACAGCGAGAGCTCGTTGAGGTCCTGGCCGGACAACGTCAAGCCACTGCCGGCACAATCCTGGTGCAGGGTCTGCCTTTTCAGCCGACACGTGAACAGATTATGCGCCATAAGATGTTCTGCCTGCCTGAAGAACCGCTCCAGAACACCTGCGTGGGACGTATGAGCCTGGCAGACAATTTGGCGTTTCGCAATTTTGATCGGGAGCCCCATGCCGTGGGCGGCTGGCTCATTAACCGTCAGGCGCTGCGTCGCAGCGCGGGACGGTTGATTGAGCGATACAACATCAAGCCGCCCTATCCCGATACCCCCATCCAGTCTCTTTCGGGGGGAAATGTCCAGCGAGCGGTCCTGGCGCGTGAGCTTTCGGCCGAGGCCGAGATCTTGATCGTGGCTAATCCATGTTTCGGGTTGGACTTCTTGGCCACAGAGGAAATTCGGCTGCAGATCGTTGCCGCGCGTAATCGTGGAACGGCCGTTCTTCTGGTGAGTGAAGACCTCGATGAGATTCTGGAACTGGCCGACCGTACTGCAGTGATGTTTAACGGTCAACTGGTCTATGAAACGACGTCGGCCGCTGTCGACCTCGCACTCATTGGACGCCATATGACAGGACATGCGGTATGAACAAGGTGATCGCATCCCCTTATCCCTATGAGCTGCCGTCGCGAGAGTCGGGCACTCGGGTCGCCTTGGTCATCATCGACATGCAGCGAGATTTCATTGAGCCAGGCGGATTCGGGGCGGCGCTGGGGAATCACGTCGAATCTTTGCAGAAGATCGTGCCGATCGTCGGGAGGCTGCTCAGAACATTTCGAGAGTTGGGGTTACCGATTATTCATACCAGAGAAGGCCATCGCCCCGATCTGTCGGACTGTCCTCCCGCAAAAAAAAGTCGTGGCGACTCCCTTCTTCGCATCGGAGATCGAGGACCGATGGGACGTATCTTGGTGCTGGGAGAACCCGGGAATGATTTTGTGAAGGAGCTGCTTCCTCAACCGGGCGAACTTGTCGTCGACAAACCCGGCAAAGGAGCATTCTACGCGACAAACCTGCACGAGCGTCTGCAGTCCCTGTCGATCAGCCATTTGATCTTCACAGGTGTGACCACCGAAGTCTGTGTCCAAACCAGCATGAGAGAAGCGAACGATCGGGGGTACGAATGTCTCCTGGTGGAAGATGGAACCGAAAGTTATTTTCCTGAATTTAAACAGGCGACCCTGCGTATGATCCAATCGCAGGGAGGAATTGTCGGCTGGGTGACGACGGCGAATCGTTTGACGGACTCTCTCCGGCAAGCTTACGGATAGCCGCAACACGTGCCAGAACGCGAAAAGGTATCGGGATGAGTTGGTCTCCTCGGAACGGCAGTGTGGATATCGTGACCTTGCGAGCGCTCTACCATGCAGGGAGCCTGCGGCCGACGGAGCTTGTGGAGGCTGTGTATGAGCGAATCGCGCAGTGTCCCTTGCCGCATATCTGGATTTATCTCCTGCCCCGTGAAGTGGTATTAGCCCAAGCTAAAGAACTGGAAGCTCGATGGAAGTCAGACAAGGCGGGAATGCCGCTCTATGGTATTCCCTACGCGATCAAAGACAATATCGATGCGGCCGGGCACCCTACCACGGCTGCATGTCCGGAGTTTCGTTACGTGCCGACGGAGTCGGCTACCGTCGTGAACCGGCTGAACTCAGCGGGCGCGCTCTTAATCGGCAAAACCAATCTTGACCAGTTTGCCACAGGATTGACGGGAACTCGTTCCCCATATGGTATCAGTCCAAACCCCTTTGAACCCCGGTTCATTTCCGGTGGATCCAGTTCGGGTTCTGCGGTCGCAGTTTCCATTGGATTAGTCAGTTTTTCTTTGGGGACCGATACGGCCGGTTCAGGCCGCGTCCCAGCCGGGTTTACCAACCTCGTGGGCTTCAAGCCGAGCAAAGGACTGCTCAGCACAAAGGGAGTCTTTCCCGCCTGCCGCTCTTTGGATTGTGTCTCGATCTTCGCCCTCACATGCTCAGACGCGCTGACTGTCTTTCATGTGTGTCGGGCGCCCGATCCCGCCGATCCATTTTCTCGTGAAAGGCCGGCCTACCTGCCTCGAGAACAGAGTGCCGTAACCCGTCCATTCCGTTTTGCCGTGCCTTATCCCAAGCAATTGGAGTTTTTCGGCAATGGCGAATATGCGGCACTGTTTTCCTCTGCAGTGGAACGCTTGACAAAGTTGGGAGGAGAAAAACAAGAGATCGATTTCGAGCCGTTTCTCGCAACAGCCGCACTGCTGTACCACGGACCATGGGTTGCTGAACGGTTAGCAGCCATCAAGGACTTTTTTGCCGAAAAGCCCGAGGCCTTGCATCCTGTCACGAAGCGGATCATCGAAGAAGGGGCGCGTTTTTCTGCGATAGACGCCTATGAAAGCTACTATCAACTGCGAATGTATCAACAAATAGTCAGGACCATGTGGCGTACTGTTGACGTGCTTTTGCTTCCGACCACCGGCACTTTCTATACGATTGCCGAAGTGGAAGCGGACCCGGTGCAGTTGAACACGCATCTTGGCTATTACACCAACTTTGTCAATCTACTGGATCTCTGCGCCTGGGCTGTTCCCAATGGATTTCTTAAGAATGGTCTCCCGATGGGGATTACGCTGATGGCGCCTGCGTTCCACGATGAATTTGTGGCGAGGTTTGCCGAGGAGTTTCATCACCAGTCGAGCCGTGTCATGGGGGCTACCGGATGGGCCTTGCCGCCTCCCAGTCCTCCGGATGTCGAATCGTCGAAGAGCTCGATCGGCGAACGAATGGAACTGGCCGTGTTAGGGTTGCATCTGTCCGGACAGCCGCTCAACTTCCAACTCACCGAATTGGGAGCCCGATTACAGCGGACCTGCCGAACCGCACCCGAATATCGGTGCTACGTGATTACCGACTCTCAGCGGGCGCGCAAACCTGGCGCAGTCTTCGTCACCGATGGCAGTGGCGCTGCTCTTGAGGTGGAAGTCTGGAATATTCCTTTAGAAAACTTCGGTCGCTTTATGGTCCGAGTCCCACCTCCATTAGGAATAGGATCGCTGAAGCTCGATGATGGACGGATGGTCAAGGGATTCATCTGCGAAGGTTACGCGACCGAGGGGGCGGAAGAAATCACGGCAATGGGGGGTTGGCGAACGTATCTGGCTCGGCATCCACGTTAAGTTTCTACGTGGTCACGACAGTGCTAAACCGCTGTTCGCACCTGGCTCTCTGCATCTTGATGGGGGAGACAACGGATCAATTGGCTGGAATACCCGGACCGATCTTTTCTACGATGACCTGCCTGACTTGCCTGGCGAAGCGCTTGGAGACTTCCGCATTTTTGAACACATATCCGGTTTCTGAGATGGTGTAAGTGGCGCGAGGGATCTGTGAGGTTATGGTGGCTTCGTACACGACGGCGACCATCTTCCCTGGTTTACCGGTTTTGTTATTTAAGCCGTAGACTTCCTTGATAGACACCTTGGAAGAAACTTCGACATCGGCAAGAGACGGAGTGGCGCGGGATTTCCCCTCCTCTGCTGTTTGCTGGTTTCCTGCGACGAGTTTAATGACGGGATCGGACGCGAACTCGCTGCGAATTTGTTGCCCGACTGCGCCCTTCGGTTTTTCTACCTGCTGCATCTTTTCGTCCAATACCGGTGGCGCCAGACTCACATAAATCGGGTCGTCAGGCTGCCGTTTGGTGGTAACGCTGAGAGTCGCGCTGGGTGCCGACTTTTTCGCCCGAACCCGATCGCTCGTCTCCTGAGGCATGGCGCGCCGTTTGGCTGCCGGGGCCGGAGTATCTCGAATCGTTGTGTGTCTTCCGGCGTCCGTCTCCTTTACGATCGTCTTAGCCCCCTGATCATCGCTATGCGAGACATTCTTCTCCCCGGTCGTCTTCGAAGTATTCGACCCTCCTGCACAGGCAGTTAATGCAAGGCAGAGAGCCGCGACGCAATAGGAGGATAGGGTGGCCATCTTTCGATCCGTTACCTGAGACATGGACGGCCCTCCTCTCAAAAGAATCGACGCTGTAGCCTATGCAATCTGCGCAACTTTCTCGAATATCCTCAGCAAGTGTAGCAGTCAGGATCGACATGTCGAACACCATGATATTTCATTGCTATATGGTTACCCGCACGAGGGTTTACGATTCGCAGCAGCTATGGCTTTGCCATGGCCTTCAGATTCGACCCGGCAGTGCCCGGTACGCACCTGAACAGGCAATAACAGCTAGAAGCCGTGTTGACGGTTCTCTCAGGAGGATTCTTAAGGTGTTGGAAGGCTGCCGGCAGACCGGGCGCCGCAGAGACAGAGATTGATAAAGCACCGGGGAGGAGATCAAAGCCGCCTCTCGAACTGGCGGGGCGGAGCCGCAATGGACTCCGCTAGCCGCCAGGACGTCGGGCGTTGCTACATTCAACGACGCTGAAAACTACTTGCCCTTCTCGATCATTCGGCCGTCCAGCATGACGATCTGGCCATCCTGCAACTGCATCTCTTTTCCGTCCTTCATCACCATTTTGCCGTTCATCATGACTTTCGAGCCGTTAGTCATGGTCGTCTCGCGATCCATCCGGCCGATTTCCTTCCCGTCCTGCAATCTCCACATCTTACCGTCCTTCATCACGACGCCATCCTTCTCCTCGGCCAGAACCGGTGAGGCAAGGAATGACAGGGACAGGCAGAGCCCGACAACTGCGAGTGTGATAATTCTAAAGTTCTTCATGGCTTATCTAACCCTCCAATTATGTAATGAGTGGTGAAATGGAACTGTCACGGACAACGTGGAACCGCGATCAGCCGGGAGGACCGCGCCCGGCCTGGACCGATGTCAGACCAACCTCATTGTCCAATTGCCGCCGTGCAACCGGGTCGAGATTGTGTCTTCGTCGACGTATCGGCTTACATGCAGGTGCTTGTGATTGGCGGGAGACTATGTGAGTCGAAGAGTAAGACGGAGTGAGCTGCTGTCGCAGCTGGCACAGACTCAGACCGAAGGTTGGGTCCAGAGGAGCGCGCATCACAAATAGTTGCCCGCCATATCCGCAACGGGCAAGCTCGCCGCGCGATGCGCGTAGAGTTTCCGGCGCGTTTCTTCAACTATCTCGCTGTCACCGCAAGAGACACTCACACCGGGTTATCCGACGCAACACCCGAATGCGCCAGCAACCGGTTGCCGCGCCGCAATAGGCATCGGCTTTGGTGAGAAGCCCGACCAACTGCGGTGTGCCGTACTCTCAATCACAATCTGCCCAGCACTACTGTAAGGGCGGTGCATTATTCACTAGTCCTGGGAGGCTGTCAAGTATGCAAACGGGGGTGTTATACTCACGCGAATTACTCATGTGTGCGCTTCTGTGCAATCGCAGATTCGACGCTTCGACGGGCCTGCGGATGGCCGGCTTACCACGTGCCCGTTTCGCGACGAATCGTCATGAATAACGTGGGCTAAAGCCCGATCGGAGAGCCAAGGAGCAGTTACGATGTTTGGACAGATCATGGCCAGAACCGACATGACAAAGTTTTGGGAGTATTTGTTCGATGTCTGCAATCAGGAATATAGCTGCGTACTCGGGTGGGTCCTGGCGGGAATCTTGGGCGTCTTGGCAGTCGTGCTGGGTCTGGTTTACATGATGAACCGCCTCATCGCCTCATTAAAAGAGGAGGATAGGAGACTGCGAAAGTAACCCGCAAACCAGCTCTCACGCACCTTCCCACAAAGCAACATCCCCTACCGGCCGATGACAACGTCGGTGAACACACTCCATCCTTGCATGAGAGAGCCAATAGCTTGCGAGAGTTCTATGTGAAAGAGAATGTACCGGACTGTCCTGCACAGACGAACCTGTGGGCCGTCATCGGACATCCCGATGACATCTTTGCGGAACATGGGAAAAGTGCGATCGGCGGATTCTTCTCATAGAATCTGTACATAACGACATTACCCCGACGGAAGAACCAGGTAGATGAGAAGTCCTAGAGTCGGCGCACCAACGTAAAAGGCTTTTTTTCCGAATACGTCGTAGACGCCATAGCACAAGACGGCCCATATGACTGTAAAGTACAATGCGGCAATCCCGCGATAGCTTCCGCCGACCACTTCTTCTTCTGCTAACACCAAAGCGGGCCACCAGGCTACGAGTCCGACCCCTACAAGAGTGAGCGCCTGTCTCATCAACGCCTCCCATGGTTTGTCCGAATGGCAACTACAATACTAGAGCACATCATTATTTGGCATTTCGGCGATCATGGACCGCTGATTCCGAGAGAATCGCCACCACATGATTCTGATCGTTCACCTTCGCCTCAATACCCTCGCCCTTTCTGATGTTTCTCGGCTTCTCAGTGGTGTTGTCCATATGCAAAAGCATTTCATGACCGTCCTGCGTCATGATGACCACGCTATCGTCCTCGGCGCGCACCACATCGCCTTTGATCGTCTTGATACCTTCTGGGGATCCATCCTTCCTCTGATCGCCCTTCTGACCAGCTTGGGCCACGACATGCTCCTGTTTTGCCTGATCGTAGTCTCGGCCACCTTGCCCGCCTATCCGTTCACCGGGTCGAGCAGCGACATATGTCCATGTCCCGTGATCGTAGTCCCGTCCACTCTGTCCACCTATCCGTTCACCAGGTCGAGCAGCGACATATGTCCATGTCCCATGATCGTAGTCTCGTCCACCCTGCCCTCCGATTCGTTCACCAGGTGATCCCGCTTTCATTCGTTCTGTGCCCGAAACCGCATTACCTATTAGCAGGGCAAACGAAAGACCAAGACACAGCAAGAACGCACAAGATGTGACACTGACGATTTTGGGAAAAAATCCCATGGTAGCCCCCTCGGTTATCCTCGGTTAGATGTAAATACACGACTGGGGATTCGACGGACTCCTGCGTCCCCATCATGGTTGAGAAGGATTGGTCACGGATTTTCGACCTTTAGAATTTTGAGCTGCACGACAAGCGGTTTTCCTGCGAGTGGATGGTTGAAATCTATCACCGCCATCGAATCTCCTACTCCCTCCACAGTAGCCAGGTCGCCCGCATCATTCTGCAAGACATCTCCTGCTTTCGCTCCGGATGGCAACAGGTCTTTTGGGACAGCTAATTTTTTTGTATCATCATGGGCGCCAAAGCTTTCTCCTGGACTCAGTTCAATTTTCTTTTCCTCACCAGGACTCATTCCCACTATTTCTTGCTCCACTGCCGGGAAGATCTCATGCTGACCCTGAACAAACTCGCTGACGTTGGCATAGTTGATGCCCGTCGAGCCGGGAACGCTGGCCACATATTGGAGTGTGACTTTCGAGCCTTCTACGATTCGCAAATTCTCGGCATCGGACGCATGAGAACAACTAGCTTGCGAAAGCTCAGCAGCAGCTAAGAATGTCATGCAAGCCAGACTGGCAATGAAACTCGTTCTAGTAGGATGAAGTCGTTTCATGGGCCCCTCCTTCGTTCTCACGCCGTGGGGATAGAATCCTCGACAACTCGCTCTGAGATGAAACGGGAACTGTTTCATTCAGCTCTAGTGAAGAACTGCTCCCTTCCCTCATCATGAGTTGAGTCACATTCAACTAGTTGAGCAAAGGGGATACCATCTGCCTCAGATGACATTTGATGTCCATTTTTCAGACACATATGAAACATAAACATTGACTGAACGGGTGCATGGCCAACGCACAGCTTGTCCCAGGATTCAAGAGAATAAGGCCAAGTTCCTGTTTTCATGGACTCTTTCAAGGAGCGACAGGATGCCTGTCTCCGGACAGATTGACCCCGCCAATCCTCCTCGACAAACTGCGAGGGACATCCATACAACCTGGGCGGAATGACGTCTTCAATGGCGCGGTGATCAAATTCTGTGACGCGCTTGATTCGCCGGAGAGTTTGAGAGAGGAAGGGCGACTCTGATAGAAATATTCAATTGCTGACAGTGGAAGACGATGATGGAGGTCCGGGCTCCCACTGAAAGGCGTACCAATCTCCGATGGGAATGCCTGTTCTGACAACCTGCCCGTTCATGGTATTGAAGACAAAGAGTTGACCGGCAATCCTGACATATAACTGCCGGCCCTCCGCGTCAAAAGCGGACGAACCAATCCCGCCTTCTACAATGCGAGCGAGAACGACTGATTGTCCGCTCGCAATGTTCAGACGGACCAGTTCGTTCCCGACAAAACGTGGAAACACCGGCGCCGGTGGTGCAGCGACGCATTCAAATACCGCTCTCATGCCTAAAAGAGTATGTGTAGTGTTGTCCCAGTGAAAGCCAAACTGGATCGGCGATGGGTCCTCATGGCACGGGTGCCAGCTCGTTCGAATGCCCGTCTGCTGAACCTCTGCGGTAGTCGTATCGATAACGAATAATTGCCCGCCAAGGCTCGTAAAGAAGTGACCATCGGGATCGAGCGCGCTATTGCCCGGGCCGGTCTCAGAAAATGTGACGAACGTAGTCGCCTGGAAGGTATTGGGATCGATTTTGACGACCTGACTGCCGGTAATCCCCTTGCCGAATCTCACGGCGAGTAAGGACTGCGTTTTTGCATCCCATTGGTAACCAGAAAAAGCAGGGTTGGTTGTTGCCAAACCGGTTTCCGTGACATTCTCAACAGTCTTCAACGTGTCTATTGACAGTAATCGGCTCCCATCGAACTCACGAGCATCCAGGAAGAAACGATGGTTGCTGATGTCGAGCGTGCCCTGATGACCAACTCCCGCAAACGTTCCCAGGACGCTGGGGTTGGTATTGCCGATCGGTTGTTGAGGGTCGAAGCGGATCACCTCAGAACCTGTGACACTACTACCTCGGGAAGCAAGCAATGTCCCTGCGAGAACAGGAGAGGCGAGCGGGAAGAGTGCCAGAACAACAATGTTGAGATACGTCGCGAGGGCTATGAACCGAGCCTCGCCACCCCGGGAGTGAGTAGGAGACATGGTCGCTCCTTTCTGCTCCGATCATGGAATTCGAATCGGAATACAAGCGAAGGATCATGCACCATAGGCTGTGAGTACTTCATGAAGCCGTGCTCGATGAGCGCATAATCGTCTCGCGTCATGGCATATTCTAACGATCGGTTAAGCGATTTGCATCTGCCTGTGTGTGCTTGATAATAACGCTCCCCTCTTGCCCGAAACAAACCCTAACAGAAAAGGTTTCGTTAATTGCAGAGAGAAGCCCTCGGACGTCAGCTTGGCTGGCGAAGAGGTCAAGATCAGCTTCCGTGGAAATCGGGTTATGGCGGCTTCGGCGCTGAATAAGCACTACCGTTCTTTGCTTTCTGGCAGGGGGACTTTTGAGTGGTGAGCCGGCTGGGACTCGAACCTAGGGCCCTCGCCTTAAAAGGGCAAGAAGATCAAAATGTCAATGGCTTGAAATCACGAAGGTTTCCCCGTTTTTTCTTTACGAACAAGGACTTGAGAGGATTCTATCCATTCTATTGATTCTGCTGCAGCCCTTGCTATATGCCATATTATGTGCTCCATGTGTTTGAGAAGCGTTCACAGAAAACGGCGAAGACTGATCGAGAACCCGGCAAGAGCCGATATGCCGATCTGCTCAAGTGGAGAAGGGAGGAAGGCCTATGAAACGTGCCACGGTGACGAAAGGCAGTGGGAATATCTTTCGAGACTTGGGGTTTTCGGAAGAACGGTCCGCGGAACGGATTCTGAAAAGTAGTTTACTGCAGGCGCTTCAGGAGACCATCAGGGGACGAGGCTGGAAGCAGTCGGAAGCGGCAACCCAACTCGGTATTAACCAAGCCAAGATCTCGAAGCTACTCGCCGGCCAGATGGCCGGGTTCTCGGTCGAACGTCTCGTTCACTTCCTCTCCTTGCTGGGCCAAGATGTAGAAGTCACAGTGCGTCGGGCTCCGCGCGGGCAACGATACGGCACGGTCCGCGCGAAGGTATCTAAGCGATCGAGTACGTTTGCGGTAGCTCGATCGGAGAAAATGTCATGATCAAGAACGGCATGCGGCCGGTTCATCCGGGAGAAATCCTGTTTGAGGAGTTCATGAAGCCGGCAGACCCGCCGATCAATGCCAATATGCTCGCCAAGGCCCTCGAAGTTCCGGCGAACCGGATCACGGCCATTATCAACGGGCAGCGAGGGATTACGGGCGATACGGCAGTACGTCTGGCGACATTGTTCGATACGACAGCTGAATTCTGGATGAATCTGCAGAAGACGTATGAGCTGCGGCTTGCCGAGCAAGCTCTACCGGGTAAGGTAAAAAAGCATATCGAGCAAAGCAGGGAATCGCTCGTCTCAGCGTGAGCCGTTCGGTCAGCTCCTGAGCTCCTCGAACTCATTTCTTTCCTCCAATCTAAAGGCTATGTCTACACAATATATTGATAATAATGGACTAATATGTCGGTACATTGTCTTGACATCTAAGAATTGTTGCGCTACCTTTACATCCAACGAGAGGTGACAACATGCCGGCACGTCCAGTTCGTAGTGAGAAATTAGATCTTCGGCTGAGCCACTCAGATAAGCAGGCGTTGGAAGCGGCGGCCTCCGTTTCTCGTCGTTCAGTGAGTGACTTTGTCCGTGAAAGTGCGCTGTCCCGCGCAGATGAAACGTTGGCAGATCGTCGCACCTTCATGTTGAGCAAGGCAAAGTGGTCTGAGTTTCAGGCCGCCCTCGATGCTCCAACCCGCCCCCTCCCTCGTATGCAGCGTCTATTGACTGAGCCTGGATTCTTTGACCCTGCCCCTCTTGCCACCACGACAGATGAGCAGTGATTCGAACAATCGAAAAACTTCAGCGGCATCACGCCGTTGATGCGTTTGACTGTGGGCGGGAAGAACTAAATCGCTTTCTTCAACAACACGCACTACAGAACCAACAGAGTGGGGGAGCACAAACCTATGTGGGGTTGGTGGATCAAACCGTCGTCGGCTATTACGCGCTCGCGGTTGGATTGGTCGAACAAGAACATGCCCCAGAACGAGTGAAGAAAGGGTTAGCCAGGCATTCCATTCCCATCATGCTACTTGCACGGCTGGCGGTCGACCGCCACTGGCAGAAACAGGGAATTGGTGCTGCGCTCTTGAGGGACGCGATGCTGCGGACCCTCCAGGCAGCCGAGATAGCAGGAATTCGCGCACTGGTCGTCCATGCCAAAGACGACGGCGCCAGAAAATTCTACGAGCATTTTGATTTCCTTCCTTCACCAAGTGATCCGTTACAGCTCTTTATGCTACTCAAAGACGCTCGAAAGATTGTTTCCTGAGCCTCCTCCTCATCATCCGACAGCCACAAGGGGAAGAGCGAAAGTCGGAAAAGTAAGCCCCCGGAGGGCCGGAAGCTTCCCGGTGAAGCATCTCAGCGCTTCAGTACGTGAGCGGTGATCCACTCCTCGGCCTCAAAGGCGACATTCCTGAGCGCTTCGAGGTCATTCAGACCAAAGGACGTCCCATTGCGCCATGCGCCGGACTGATCCTTGAACGGCCGGGAGAAGGTCGTTGCGAAGAACGGACCCTTCTCGCTGGTGTTCCCCAAGAGCGTCGCCTTGATGTTGCCACATCGTAGCAACTTAACCTCTCGCTGGGAATGCGCCAGCTCAATGGCTTGTACACGCAACGGTACAAGTGGAGCAGTTATCGCGCGACGGCGGGGGAGAGTAAGGCGACCGGCTGGCTCACGACCGACTGGATTCTGGGTCACTTTGGCCATCGGGCGGGCGTGGCGCAGGACCGCTATCGGGTCTTTGTGGCCGAGGGGCGTGGCGCGCCATTGCCGTGGGAGCGGCTCACTGGCCAGATCTACCTGGGAACGGAAGAGTTTGTGGCGCGGCATCAACCAGATCAGATGATCCGAGACGTTCCTCGGCGACAGACCCAGGCGCAGCAGCCGACGCTCCGTGTGTTGTTTCAACGGAAAGGCCAACCGACGCAGCTGATTCACACCGCGTATCGCCAGTATGGTATCGACCGGCAGAGATTGCAGACCATCTTGGCGTCCATGCGGCGACGGTCAGCCGGCGGTTGAAGCAGGCCGAGCAGGCGAATGTGTGACGGCAAGACCTGAGCCCCTCTCTTCTAATACATTCATACACCTAACTCGGTGTCTTTGAAACCGGCAGCAGGCCCGACCCCTGTGTTGTGTTTGTGCTCGTGCAAAGCGATGGATGGGCAGCCGAGTCACCCTCGGTGACTCGCTGCTTGGAGCTTCTTGACTCCCTTTACAAGCCCACTTAGACTGTAGCCACATTTGCAACTACGGAGGGGAACGTGAAGTTTACCAACGTGCGCGAACTCAAGAGCAAAACATCCGAAATGCTCAGAACCGTCGAGCGCGGCAACACAGTCCTGGTCACGACACATGGACGCCCAACGGCACTATTGGTACCAGTGACAGAAGACGACATCGAGGACGCCCTGTTGGCCTATAGTCCTCAGCTCCGTAAAAAAATTGAAGAGGGGCTCCAGGATATCCGAGCGAGAAGGACGATTGGACTAGTGGAATACCGCAAATCCCGCTTCAAGAAAAAGGCACGCACCGCGTGACCTATCAGGTCTACTTGTCGGCACATGCTCAACGTGACCTGGACGAATGCTCGGACAAGATAGCCAAACAAATTCTAGCCGATTGCGCCCGCCTCGCTGATGATCCGATTCCTGATGGAAAGCGAATAAAGAAGCTGCAAGGGATGAAGGCGTCGCTCTATCGATTGCGAGCGGGAGATTACCGGGTCGTGTTCTCACGATCAGGAACTCGAATCGACATCGTGCGGGTGCTGAGCAAACCGGACTTCCAAAAAGCCTACTAGGGAACCCGCCATCTTTGCCACGATGTCCTGCCGGGCATAGCCCCGACTGATGACGTAATACACGGCGCCGGGAAACTCGATGCGCAGCGGTCGGGCCAAGGTGGGGAGTCTAGCGCTCACCATGTACGATTGCAAGACCTGAGGTGGCCCCGGAAACACAGACACGGGAATTAGGCACCACTTTCCTGCCGCTCGAACTCCTCGGGACTGCGATAGCCCAGCGCCTGATGCAAGCGCTGTCGGTTGTAGAACCGGGAGATGTAGTCTTCGATAGCCACCTGGGCCTCGGCCTGAGTCTGAAATTGCCGATGTCGCACGAGCTCGTTCTTCAGTGAACTGAAGAAGCTTTCCACCGGTGCATTGTCGTAGCAGTTGCCTCTGCGACTCATGCTGACGACCACCCCGCGGCGAGCGAGAATGGTCTGATAAAGACTCGCCCGATATTGGTTGCCTTGATCGCTATGATGCATCAACCCTGGCGCGGGGCGTCGGCGATGCCACGCCATCCACCAGGCCTCTACCACCACCGACAGCGTTTGGCGTGGGCTCATGGCCCAGCCCACCACGCGCCGTGAATAGAGATCCAGCAACACCGCGACCGTGAGCCACCCGGTGCGCGTGGGCACGAAGGTGAGATCGCCCGCCCACACCCGATTCTTCGCCGTCACGGCAAAGTGTTGGTTGAGATGATTGGGGATCGTGGGTATCTCGTGCTGCCGCACCTGCACCGTCCGGACATAGCGTCGGCGGCGCAACGCCACAATCCCCGCCAATCGCCGTAACCGCGCCACCCGATGACGGCCACAGATCAGGCCGTCACGCTTCAGTAGCTGCCACATCTTGCGAGCCCCATACGCTTCCCGCGTCTGCTGATGGAGCAGCCGCATCCGTACGATGAGGGCCTGATTGGCCTGCGCACGTGGACTCGCTGTCTGGTGTAGCCACGCATAGAACCCGCTCCGACTGACCTGGAGCACCTGCGACATCCGCGTCACGCGAAACTCTCGCTGATGGGCCTGCATGAATCGGTACCTCACGACGATTCCTTGGCAAAATACCGGGCCGCTTTTTTTAAAATGCCGCGCTCCTCGGTGACCCGCGCCAATTCGCGCTTCAGCCGAGCCACCTCGGTTGTCCGCTCCTTGCGAGCCCCAGGGCCTGGAAACGCGGTGGCCCCACGTGCCCGTAGTTCGGTTTGCCACTTGTAGAGTTGATTCCGGGCAATCCCCAGCTCGCGCGCAATCACAGAGCCAGAACGGCTCCCACTCTCTAACAACTGTACCGCCTCACGTTTAAACTCCGGCGTGAACTGCTTGCGTACACCCATCGGACACCTCCTCGGGGAATCCTGTCCCCGTTTCAAGGTGTCTGTCAAATCCGGGCCACCTCAACCTGACCCCTTTTTTCCGTCACCCCTTTTTTCCGTCATTAACCGGGGAAATTCCTCAAACTGCTTCGATTGATTGTAGGCGACCCGTACCCGAACGCGCTGATCTCATCGACCGCGTGCGGTCAGGTGCGTTCGGTTGACTGGTCACGGATACTCCGGTCTTCTCGAGATGTAATGGATGAGATGTCAAAGGGTCCGAGGGGGGGAGCGCACGGGAATCAGTGAACGGTTCCTCAACACCTTTTAACAACCGACACACCAGCGAAATACATCCATTTCCCCATACTTCACCTTGCGGTTTCCACTGTACCCGCCTAGAATCGTTCTCGCTGTGAGGTCCCATGCTCTGCTCGATTCGCTGCGTTCCTACGGTGTGGTCAGGGGCCAAGAGACGGCTCCTTGCAACAGCCAACCGTCTCCAACACGTGGGAGATAGTGTCCATCGTGTCGTCTCGGCTCATGGACAATCAGATCTGTCCATCTACGGCCGTGTATACATGTGGTCTACCACTCTAGCAGACGTGGCTCAGTGGATTGCGGCTGCCTTCAACAGGAGTCTGACTCTTGAGCCAGATACCGCAGATCCACATGCCTTCAACAACAAGTTCAGCGAACGGAGGCCTTGATGCAGTTCAGACATTTGCTGGACCAGTTTGATCTCAACAGCTTCAAGATTACCTCTCCGTTCCTGGAGATGGAATGGATTCCTACCGTCGAGGACAGGAGCGCCGCGTGGGAGCTTTACGTCGAGATGATTACACGCATCACAACACAACCCCTGCTGCTAGCGCGCGGAATGGAGCAGACTGCACTGGCAAGTATTTATCAGCTGTTTCCGTTGACGCGCGGGATCCTGAAAACTCACGGACGCTACTGCATCAATTTCACCAAGGTTGCGGTCGTTGTGCTCAACCAAGTGGTCCGCCCATTTACGTCGAAGTGGCGCGCCAGGATGAACGCCGGACCACTCGACCAGGGCACCGCTGATGACTTCAGAGCGGAACTGGTGCAGTTGCAAGGCAAGCTTCTGAACTATACTCGGCTCCTCGCTGATCTTGCCGGAGTTGAGGACCTGACGGCCCTTGAAGGCTAACATCCAATTGGAACCGACGCACCAGCAGTCACTCGCAAGATGTCGCTGTGGCGCGAAGCCCGTTCACGGTCATTCGACTGACTTCATCCGGCGAGAGGCCTCCTACGTCAATAGGTCAAAAACCATCTTCGAAACGTGAGAAGCAATCTCATTTCAATGAAGGAGGCCTAATGATGATCCGTCTCCGTGCACTCGTCTCAGGATGCGTGCTGCTCACCATTGTTGGAGTCACCTGTTTCGTTCCGCTTGGTTCAAGCCCCATGTTTTCTGCTACTGAGCACGCCTAGTAGGCTGACCTTCTCGACCTCAGCATGGTTACGCCTGATCAACTCAAGGACCTGCAGGCATTGGAGATGCCTACTGGACCCCTCAGACTTTTGCGGACACCGTTAAACCTGTTTCGACATTGCTTTAAACGCCTCCGGACTGACACCGAACCGTTTAGGCAGACGTGGCTTAGTGAATCTTCAACCGAGAGTGAGCCGTTTCAGAAAGAACAAGAGGATTCTTGAGTGAGGCAACCCCTTGATTGGAGGTGGTGAGCCGGCTGGGACTCGAACCCAGGGCCCTCGCCTTAACACTTCAAATCAACGGTGTTTGGAGATCCATGAAGATCTAACCTTCACGCGTCTCCATTGGAAGCCTACTGTTGCAGGAGGTAGCTATACCGAGGTTCTAGTTCAACAAGCCTGGTGAACGCTGCGCGAGACTCCTCTTGCTGCCCAACATTCTTGTAGGTGTGGCCCAAAAGGTAATAGGCTTCTGTTGCGTGCGGATCGATTCTGGTAGCAGCTTTGAAATAATCAAGACCTCTCTGTGTGTCACCAGCATCGCGCACCAACGCTCCGAATGAGCAGTACAATTTGTAATTATCATGTGTGCTCACCAAGGGTTCTAGAATTTGCACGCCGAGAGCTGGCTGTCCAGCGCGAAACGTGGCCCAGGCCAACGAGCTTGCAAAAGAAAAATCCTCCGGTTCCCCCTTAAAATATTGTTGGGCCTTCCGGTGGGCCTTCTGGAACTGATGTTCGGCGAGATCATCTAAAATGGTGCGCTTCATCAGCATCGGATCGTTGATTCCCTGTGCCATGATGGTCGCCATTGTCTTCTTGTAGTCGGGAAGCATCGCATTTTGATCGACCCATCGCACGCCTAATCCTCCTTCGTAAATCACGATGCTAATACCTTGACCCGGCAGAGCGCGCTCAAAGGTCATTGCATCGACGAACAAGAATTGGGGGGAGGCATCGGCATCCTGCACAACGATTTGAAAGTGTCCGGCTGGCCCCCAGGGGCCCAATCGAATCGGCTCCTCTGTCGCGGTCAAGACTTCGGCGAAGTGCTTCTGAGGCGGTGAGGTGGTGAGGATCCCATTGAGATAGAGGCCGACCCCAAAAACGATATACACCAAGGCGATGAAGTCGCCCACGTGCAAGAACGGTCTGACGATCATCCAGATCTGCCGATTGGGTGAAAAGCGTTCCGCAAGCCGCACGGCGAGCACGAGAAGGCACAGGCCCACCACGATAGTGGTAATGGTGCCCGTAAGTGGCCACGGACTCAGCACGGGATGGGCCAATTGTATCGAACTCGCCCATACGCAGAGCGCAAGGAGCCACCTCGAAATAATGCCCCATCGAAAGAGGTTGGGAATCAGTTTTCTGAACAAGCCGAGCAGCTTCATTGGTCAGTCACTCGCATGAAAATGTGATGCTATTGAGTCACAGACGGGTTGGTACGAGATCTCCCTCCCGTGCTTTGTGCACAGACAAGTGGGGGCTTCATGTTGTCGTAAAGCGCGCAGTATTCAACCCACTCGTTTGGGTTTTCGTACCCGCCCATCTGAACGGCGATTTCAAATTCTCCTCGAGCCTCGGGAACTCGGCCTTGCTCTTTATATAACCTAGCCAACTCCCGATGAGGGTCAGGCCTCCCACGATCCAAGAGAATGCTTCTGTGGAGCAGCGATTCTTCTTGGCCGCGATCCTTCACTCGCCTCGCCACCCACGACTTTAACTCTAATTCTTGGGGGCCTCGTGCTTCTAACGTCATAATGTGCTGAAGAACCTGCTGTGAATGATAGCGCTCTCCCAAATTCTCCAAGGCCCAAGCTCGATGAACGTGAGCGGTCAGGTTGCCCGGGTCAGTCTCAAGTGCTTTTTGCATGAAACGAGTAATGGCATACCATTCTGCTTTGGGGGCCAGATGGTGGTAGAGCGCCGAGACATGAAATCGGTCGGCGGGAGAGGCCTTAAAGGCCTCCTTCAGGAATAGGTATTGATGCAGATCGTCCCCATGCTTTTTATACAACCGTGCTGCTGCATAATAGGCACTAGCGTGGTTTGGGTCAGCCCGAATTGCTTCCTGATACGCTTCCAACGCCTTGTGCGGCCTTCCCGTCTTCTCGAAGATCACTCCGATGCCGTAAAACGCTTCCCCGGGGCGATCGCCTTGGGCGATCGCACGCCGAGCCATATAAATGACTCGGTTCCTCATGCCGGTATCGTAAATCGTGAGTATCCGGTAATACAGCATAAGCAAGCCATCTGACCGGGTACTACGTGGTTGGCTCTGAAGTTGGCCCGTAATCTCAAGGACATTGATGAAAGACAGGAGGTTGCGCGCTGCAGTGCCTGTCCGAAGAGCCAGATCCAGATAATGAAACGCATCCCCCTGCGACGGGTCCCATGTGGCAATGAGTGCGGCCAGAAGGAGTGCATCCGTGTTGTCCCAATAGAGTGCCAGGACACGCCGGGTATAGTCGGCAGCTTTGGCGTATTCTCTGCTGTCATAGGCCACATGCGCCATCGCCAAGAGGGCCTCGACGCTGTTGGGATCCCGATTGAGTACTCCTTCCGACCATTGAATTGTCCCCTCGCTGTCTCGCCGAAGAAGGGTGACGAGATACGGCGGAACGCCTTGCTGAGTCTGCAAATACTCAGCATAGTCCTTGCGGTAGTGATTGGCGGCCCGCGTGTACGCTCCGATTTCGTACAGTGCGAAAGCCTTCACACTGTTCATTTCCGGCCCATAGAAGATATGGTTCAGCTGTGTGACACGCTGGAGTACATGGTAGCCTGCCATACTGGTGGCGATGAGGAAGCAGAGTGAAAGTATGGCGCCACGCTTATGGCGAACCAGAGATGCAACGATCTTCTCTACAAAAGGCAGGGTGACTGGAGGCGGTATCCCGTATGGTAGGGGAGAAATCATTAAGAAACCATAGCAAAATATCTAGAATCTGCAACGACATGATTATTATTCGAATTCCTATGTGCCGATTTTAGCGACCTGTTCCCCTCTTAGCCCCATAAGGAGAATGGCCGACGGTGGGTGATCTTAACTTATGGAAAGAAGTGGTGAGCCGGCTGGGACTCGAACCCAGGGCCCTCGCCTTAAAAGGGCGATGCTCTACCAACTGAGCTACCGGCTCACGAAGTTATACGTAACTTATTGAATTTATTTAACTAATATGATATGTTTTCTTAGAGTACAGTTAGAGTGCCGCTCCGTTCACCACACGATACTTTGCCATGTCATCAGTCGTCAAGGATACTCTACTCAAACTTCGTGACGGACGACTACACCTTTACCGACAGAATGACTCAAAGAAATGGTTTTGGCGAACATTTCTGAATGGAAAATATGTTGTTCGCTCGACCAAAACTGACAACCTCGCTATCGCAAAGTCTACCGCTGAAAACGACTACGATAAGCACCGATTTCAATCCATCACACCAGACGGCACCATAGCACATAGCTGGGAAGAATGTGAACGAGGTCTGCTCAACTCGATAGCCCATGACGACACGACACGACCATCCCGTATCAAAAACTACAAAGTGAAGCTAGGCGTCCTGCGGCAGTACTTTCATTCGTTCCCAATCCATGCGATCAAGACCAAAACCATTGAGGACTACCTTGCCTGGAGGAGGGATACCTATCAACCACCTTATAGGAACTTTCACTCGCCGACTGTCGCCAACAAAACGCTCCGATCAGACCTCCTTATTCTTCGCCAAGTCTTGAAATATGCCAAGCGAGAGGATTTCATTAAGAGCCTCCCAGACTTTCCCAAGCTATCCGTGAGTCCTGGTGCGAGTGGATGGTTCTCCGAGAAGGAATGGAAACAACTATGGAAGTTCTCGCGAAAGTGGATCAAACAAGCCAAGACTCCTCAAGAAACCGCCCAGCGCAATTATACCCATGACTACATGATGTGGTTGGTTCATACCGGTATGCGGGTTGATGAAACTTTGGACGTTCGCTTTGAGGATATTTCAGAGATTCACAAGAGCGAGACAGATCGTGAGAAGGATTGTCTCTACGTCTGGGTGAGGGGTGGGAAACTCGCCTACCGCATGAAACCGACAGAAATGATCGGGCTGTTTGGTGCTGTGCGGGCATTCGAACGACTGAAAGCTCGTAATCCAGAAGCAAAACCCGAAGATTTATTATTCCCCACGAATCCCGCTGCCTATATTCACGAACTTCTGAGTGCTGCAAATGTGCTCTATACAAATGATACCCCCCCAAAACGGCGGACAGCGAAAAGTTTTCGGCACACCTTTATTATGCTTCGCTTATTGAATGGTGTGGATGTGTATTCACTCGCACAAAACTGTCGAACAAGCACACAAATGATTCATCAACACTATGGGAGATACCTCACCTCTCGGATGAAACGCATCGAACTAACGAAGTTCCTGCCGAGGAAGAACAGTGCCCAACGAAAGGAGGACCAATGACGAAGGTTGCGATTTACTGCCGAGTATCCACAAACCAGCAGGATACAGAAATCCAGATGAACGAATGCCGAGCATACGCCGAGAGGTGTGGTTTTGAGGTGGTGATGGTGTACCAAGACAAGATCAGCGGGATCACAGGAAAAGAAGATCGACCAGAACTGACACGATTACTGCAAGATGCATTTACTAGAAAATTTGGGACAGTCATTGTCTACAGCATTGACCGATTGGGCAGAAGCCTCAAACATTGCTTAGAAATCTTGGAATCACTAAAAGCACATCGCTGCGATTTTATTTCCATTAAACAGCAAATTGATACTTCCTCAGCCACAGGGCAACTCATCTTCAACATTTTTGCATCCCTTGCCTCTTTTGAAAGATCACAAATTTTAGAGAGAACCGCGCTAGGTAGGGCAAGAGCTAAAGAACGCGGAGTCCGCTTTGGTCGCCCTTCAAGGATGAACGAGAGTGTCGCTGTGGCGGTCAGGCAACTTCGCGAACGTGGCGCTGGCATCAAAGAAATCGCAAAATCCATGAAAATTGGTGTAGGAACGGTCTATAAAGCACTTGGAACAGCTGCGTAGCGACTCTGGATTCCGTTCTAAAGTCGTTCAGGGACCTCCCCAATAGCAATCACTGCTTTTCCCGATCGGGAACCCCTCACAGCCTCACAATACACTGTTTGGTCCATTCTCAAGAGCGAAGCCGCCCTATCCAAGGTTTCATCGCATCGATACAGCATACCCTCAATCATTCATCTGAGATATGGGCGAGAATTGTTCTTATCACCATGGTATCCTCATTGCCATCCTCATGCTACTCAGAGTTGATTTCGACGAAACGTGATAACGAAAACTGAAATTGAAGCGAAGTCAAAAGAATTTGAGGTGCATACCTCAAATGTACAAAGAGACTATGTCTTTGGATGGTTCTTGATTGGGCTCTACACCGAAAGCACTCTCAAAGAACGCTTGTTTCTAAAGGGCGGGAATGCTTTGCGCAAATGCTATTTCGAGAATACAAGATTTTCTGCAGACCTCGATTTCGGCATAGAAACTGATATCGCCAAAGAGGTGCTTGAAGATGCGATAGATAAGATATGCGATTTTATCCAAGCAAATACAGGGGTGGTTTTTGAGAAGGACCGAAATAGAATAAATGAGAAATTTCGCGCACAAGACAAATTAAAAGTGTTCGAGGCAAAGGTCTACTTCAAGGATTTCTATGGAAATGCGGATCACATCACGATCAGCATTCAAATCGACATTACTCGATTTGACAATATTTACCTCCCTGTTCAAACACGATTCCTAATTCATCCGTATTCGGATCACGGTCAGGCGAAAATTCAGATCCGATGCATGAAACTAGAGGAAATTCTAGGGACCAAACTGAAATGTTTGCTGCAACGACAACATTCTCCTGACCTCTATGACTATGTTTATTCATTATTCGTGAACGATCTTATCGAAATCAATAAGTCTGAGATTGTCACAACATTTCTTAAGAAGACTATTTTTGAGCCTAGTCCAGGGGTCGTAAAGAATTTGCTGTTGGGGTTGCCATTGGAACTGTTCAGACATTTCTGGAATAAGGTAGTGTGCCCTCGCCAAAGCATTGTCGATTTTAATGTTGCCCTCACCAACTTCAAGCAGAACATCGTTGAGCTGTTTGAGATTTACCCCGACAGAGGTGAATACGCACATGCTTACTTCCCAGCAGAATCAAGGAATGTCATCATCGAAGCAGGTCGTAACAGTACGCTACTCGAAATCGTCTACGACGATGTAAAGAGAGTTGTTGAAACCCTATTCCCTTGTCTACAAACAGCCACAGGGACAGCCGGCTCGCGAGTATTTATATGTGTATGACAGAACTGGAGGCGGAAGGAGTGGAACAGTCGGCATTAAGAGTTTTGTTCATGAGAAAATTACATCCATTACGAACACTGGAGAAGCATTCGAACCTCGGTACACAATTGAGCTGTCAAAGGCTGGCGAATACACCGAGAAAAGTTATTTTGGGAAACCATTCTCAGATAGATTACGCCAAGCGAGGAGCCTTAGAAGAAGATCCACTTATAGGTCACAGATCAGATATGTCTTTCAATGCATTTCCTGCAATCGACGTTTTACAAAGACAAGGATGAACAACAAGCTTGGAAAACACAAAGACAAGTATGGGAATCAGTGTTTTGGAAGAGCCGGTTATTACATTTCGACTCACTACTAAGGGGACGACGTACTAGGATCGATGCAATTTTCCCTCCAAGATAAATCGATAGGTAAGCATGGGCATCACAATTCCTCTCCCTTCGATGACAATGAAACCCAACGCTACAGGACACCCGTATCCCATCCAGATTGGCTTACAAACCGAGGAGTTCCTACAAGCCACTGTCTTTTATGTGATCTTTGCAGATATGGCTGCTGGTCAACGAGTCCGACAGACCGGAGCGATTCAGGAAATTGAGAGGGAGCTACTGGCGAGTGGCATTGACCTCAAAGCAATGAATGATGCTTGGACTTTTCTCACGAGATACAAAGCACTTTTCTCTGAGTTTGCTGTCCAAAATGCACCTATTGCGATGAGGAATCATTGGGATTGGTACATTCGGAGGCTAGGACGATTTGTAGAATTTGGCAGAACAAAATGCAAAGGCTTACCCTTTAGCAAATACATAGAAAAACAACTGCCATTAGTGGGGAAGAAGGAGATGCCCCTTGCAACTCAGCTTGACATTCTGCGGCAAGCCACCGGACTACCGCTAAACATTGACAACAAATTCATGGAAGCAGCTCAAGAAATGTCGTTGATCCGAAATCTTGGGCTTCACAATCGATGGGAAGTTGATGAAGTTTATCTCAAGAACTCCCCCCAACCAGGAAACTGGGCAGTTGGTGAAATCCGTTTGGTCCACGCCACGGAACTCGCCTCATGGCGAACTGCGTTGAGTCAACTCCTTCTTGGGACCTGGACTCCAATAGCTCAACTCTTCGTGAAGGCGCCAAACTATCCTGTATAAACACATGACCAGAACGACAGCACACGTCTGTGAGCTAGTATTTCTTAAGTCGAGCGAGGGTATCTTTAACGGGAATTTTTGCGCGTGCCACCTTATACCCGTATCCCTCTAATCTCCGTACCGCATGTTTTAAGTTCAATCGGGAAAAGAATGGTAGAACCAAGTCGCCAGGAGCATCGCTTACAACAGCAAAAACAACCTGGTACTCCCGGGGCTCTGGTCTTTTGATAGAGTCACCGATTTTGAAAGGGGAAGGTAAGTGGTCGTTTACTTTCTGGCGAAAGGTCTTATCGGTCTGGAATAACTCTCCCGATACAAGACCTTGTGAGAACAAATGGCTTAACACACTTGAGCCACCATATCGTTTGATATGGATGAGGTCTTTGTCGCTGGTGTAAAGATCGCAGAACTCTACCTGACCGTATCCTCCACCATGAGAAATAACCTTTCGATCCATGAGGGCAAACCTTGAAACATCCGATATCGCTACTCGCTCATTATAAGCCGTTTCAGAGGGGTCGTTATACTCCGGAAGGTTAGCGCGGTAGACAGGTATTTGATTGTAATACCTGTTCACTTCATCCACAAAATCTCGTGCTACGCGATACCAGTTCCCGCCACTCAATAAAAATGAATCGCCTTCATGGTCAAGTTCCGCATACAAACAACGGTATGCTTGCCATTTGTCTATCGTTATCCCATCAATGTCTATACAATGGACGTATCGGTGAAGCAGAGTGTGTTTTTCCAACGACGCAGGGTCGTCGAGAGAGTCGATAAAGGCGTCGAGATGAATATCCGTGTGCCCAGGAGCGCGAGAGCCAAAAGCGAAGCGGAATTCAGCAACCTTCTCCCACGGAACAACTTCGGGAACTGCCATCCAAATACGATCAAACGTTTTTGCTCTGATACGATCGATTAGAAGGGTGTCAAGCTTATCCCGCACGCCAGGATTCTTTACTTCAGCAATCTGATCAACCCAAGGAAAGTTTTTCTTGTAGGAAGTATCTAGATATTTCTCGTGGAAAGAGGTTAGTAGGATAGGAACATCTTCGATTTCCGCACTCGTTGACACATTCAACGCATCCATACCATAAAGTCTTTTTCCGAACGCAATGTCATTCGGAGTGCCGGTAACCGCCCTCAGGAGATCCCTCTCAATATCGAGTCCAAAATCCCTAGCTGAGGTTTCTCGACTCGCTTGCTCGCGGGAATGTCGAGAGATTGCGTCAAAAGTACGCTTATCAATGCTCCTAACATTATTCTCACCAACGCAATTAAGCGCCACAATCAGTCCGAAGCGTTCCTCCCAACACTCAGAGAGCAGGAGATATCGCCCTTGACCAAAGGTGATCGCATATAGTCTGTCTTTGGTATTAACGATAAGTACAGCGGAAGATGAACTGACTTTCCCTAGCTGCCTCACGTCAATGTGGTTCCTGAAATAGCGCGCCCAACGTGGCGCTCGGGGCGTGACAGTTTGAACGTATAAATCGCCGATGGCTGATCCACCCGAGGCAATACGCAGCTTAAGGAGATCTTTTTCACGATCCTTTAGGAGAGATGCAGGTGAGCGGTATACAGTCTTTGCCAGATAAATAGTAAGGTTTAGGGTCGGCTTTTTGCCGTCTGGAGCCATCTTGAAGCTCGGACAGTGAATGTCACATAAGATTTACGCGGAGAGCATACAGACGAAGAGGAATAATTATCCAGTCTAATGGGTCTACCATTGTCCTATGGCATTCAGGATATTCAGGCTCTCAGATTAACCCCTGTCTCTTGAATGAAGCCCGAATCGCTTGTTGTTTTCCTGGGGGGCAGGGAACCATCCTGCCCTTGCCAGCCCGATTCCATGCTCTCCTGACAGGCAATCCACATTTCTCCTTCATGTGAGCGATCCAGCATGATTTCGGCACGAAGCCGTCATGCTTTTTTACGTCTCTTTGGACACGCTTGTAGATTCCCATTTGGCAATCTCCCCAGCAGGGTATTCCATAACCAAATGGAATACCCAATTCTCACCCTGTTTGCGATGAGCGATCAGCGAACGGGACCTTGAAAACTGTTTCACCCTCCCACTGTCTTCTTCCAATCCATAGTAAATGGATCGACTCTGCCACGAGCAACTAACTTCACATACGTGTTGATTATCTTTTCGCCGAGTGTCTTTACCTGCACGGGGCTTTTTAGGTGATTCTTATAGTCAAAAGTATCGCCTAACTCCTTTACTTCTGCATTGAGATCAACGACGATATCGTCAACAACTTTTCCGACACAATGTTGCAGCGTACTCAAACCCTTTGGATTGTCGAACACAACCCTAGGGTTCTGATAGATTGCCTTGCCTACTTCATCTTGCTGCAAAATCAGGGAAACGATATAAAGAATAAAGAATTTAGTGAGTGAGTAATAAGCAAATAGCTTGTTTTCGATGAGACGGAGTCTCTGCTCAATCACTTTCATGATCTCGAAAGCTAGAACTATCCTACTAGCAGTCACCGCAGGTCTTCCGAATACCTTCTCGTATAGCTCATCAAATATCTTATACGGTTGATGACATGCCCACGGTTCTAATAGATCAAATGCCAATAATAGCCGCCCCGCCCATTCATTGGTGATTACTTCTTTTGCGGCAGGGATTTGCCCGCGCTTTATTTCATATCCATATAGTCCACCAAATGAGTCAAATTCTTTACTGAGTCTTATCTGGATCAAGCTATTTGACCTGAGATCACGAGGCTTGATCGCGTTCTGATTGTTGCTGTTATGAGTGATCTTTAGAGCAAGCTCTGGGTCCTGGATTTCTATTATTCGAGTTAGAATTTTCAGGTCAGTGCTCAGGGATGAACGTTTTCTGTAGAGAGCAGAAAGGCTCTGCGCTCCATTGACAACTCTATAATCCTTGATTTTTACCTTGTCCCCACTGACTTCAGCAGAATTGCATAGGATTGTGATTCCATTGTGATAGAGAGGGAAAAGGCGATGCTCTTTCTTGTCCTCAATGCTTTTTTCAATGTCCTTATTAACTTTTGTTCTCCCGAGATCGAATCGAACGTTCTGAGAAAAAATTGAACCATCCTCAATGCCTGAACACTTGACTAAATCTGTTGCGAGCGCTGCGGTCATAATTACTTTTGCAGAGCCTGTGGTTAGCTGCAGTGGACTGATCCCATAACAGTCAAAGGCGATCTCACCTATACTGCCCCCTAGGGCGTCCAAATCAACATACTCTGCCGCAATAGTGACAGCATCATAGACTCTGATGTTGTTTTGGTGTTTCAAATACTCGATCGCGTTAGGGTCCTTGATAGCGTTAGTGACAAATATTCCTATCAAGCGAAATCCCTTTGAACGGTAATCTGCAATCCTGAGTGTTGTGAGGAGTCGTTTTAGTTCAAAGTTAGCGTTGCCTCCAAGAAGTAACGTGATACTTTCAGGGCTGGTAAGTTGAACGAGGGAGCCAGCAAACTCTTTCAATGCCGTATCGCCAAGAGTTCTCTGAGGGTTCTGTGCTGTCTTCGTCTGGAAGACGTGAATCTCTTCAGCGGTCGTATCGACATAGATTCCGTCAATGCCTTTATCGTTGATTTTATCGCAGATGCAGTCGTCGGCATCTGTTTCGTCGAGGCGGTAGATGTTTTCCAGGAACCAATTGAGAAAAGCCTGAGATTCGGTCCGACCTTTGTCTAGGTGTTTTTGAATTAACGGGAGAAGCTTGGAATATTCCAGGTCGGTGCTTTGCATTGGTTGTTCCCCTTACAAGGGCTAGATTGCACAAAAGCCTGCGAAAGTGTGGACCGTTTCAGTTCCACAGTCAACACGTGACCCCGAGTCAGTAATTTAGCGAGATTCCGACCATTCCTCACTCTCCACTCGTTCCTCGAAGGTCAGCGCGACCGTCAGGGGCAATGCCTTATCTACCGTAACCGTGACGCGGTCAAAATACTCTTTGAGATCGTCAATCTCCCCCATCAAATCAGTAAGTGAACATTGGAATTCCGTTGGGACGATCCTGGTTTCGAGACAGAACTGCTTGAAGCTTTTCATTTGTAGTCCTCCTTCTCGACCTCTACGAGCAACAACCGCACTGCATAGGTCCCCGGCTCTGGAACATCCTCTTGAATTTCGACAGTCAAGTCTTCGTCTGAGTGCTGGGCGCTGAACGACCGAAGTGTGTCGATAAAGTCTCCTAGAGTCACCAGGATGGCATTGTCATGAAGCGTCGCGGGGCAATCGTTGATGTACTGTTTGAATGTTCGCATTGTTTCATTCCCCTTGGGATTCAATGAGGACCAGCAACCAGTGTTTGACCTGGCGCTTTCGTTGAACGGAGGTCACAACCTCCTTGCTGAACTCTGCTATCTCTTTTTTAGTCACATCGGGCTTGGTGTCTGGGGACAAATTGAGCGTGAGTTCGGCATGTTTGTGCAGTCGAGCCATTTCGTGGTGCAACAATTTCATCTTGATTACTCCTTATCTAGCTCCCCCCACCCCACTTCTTCACTTGGAGCAAGATCGTTAATTCATCGTCGTTATCGGCAATCACTTTGGCAGAGATACTTTTCGCCATCGGAGCGGTAAGCTCATCGAGGAAGTCTGCCGCACTGAGTTCTGTCCCTTCTTGTAGGGGCTGCCTAGATTTCTTGAAGGCAAATGGTGAAGGTCGTTGTCTTAGGCATTCTGAGAATGTAGGCATGTGGGTGTTTCTTTCGTGGGTGTTCAGTGAAGGTTGGGTATTCTTTTGCGGTAATGCTCCCTGATCGCTGGCATTTCCACATGCCGGCAAATATCGAGGTTTCTGGCAATCGATTGTCGAATGAACTGAGATTTGGTGCAGTAGGTTTCTGACACTATCGCATCGATTTCCTCATTCATTGAGATCGGAATTCGCAAAAGAAATTGTTTCATCGCATTCATCAAGAGACCTCCTTTTTCGAGCTATCGTTTTGATCTATTTATGTGCGCGGGTATTTCATCCCCCTCCCGCAACTCGGTAAGTCCTGACGCTGAGGTGCCTGGATGCCATGGGGGGCTTGGTCTACGTGTTCGCAAAGCGGTAACAATAGCTTCGGGGCAAAACGTGGACTTGCAGAACAGAAGCACGATGGAGGAAAGTCGAAAGCGGTAAGGAAGCGGTTACGATGAAGCGAATGAGGGATATCTGGTGTGGAGGAATAGGTCTCCAGTGTCAGATGAAGAATCAATGTCTCAGGTGTGTAGCGGTATCTGGTTCTGGTGACTCATTAGTGGGGTCCTGGCAGAATCTAGTGAAGGGTTATATTCCAAAAAAGTAGTGTCGAAGACGCGATTCTGATCGCGGATCTAGCGAACATTAGGACAACAGGACTTATCAAGCATCTTCACTGGACATTATTATCCCCAGAACAACCAAAGGACTTAATCTTCATTTGAGGAATTCTAGTGACTTGGTAGGAATCTTGAAGAGTTCTAGATTTACGCTTCGCGTGTCGCTCGCTAGGCTCGCTCCATAACCTTATTTGGAATTTTCAGCATCAGGCACACCTTTCCCTTATCTTACCGAAAGGCAAGAAAAGGGAACGTCAGGCACATTGAGCAATCTGTCTCTGGCGTCGGTTGGCGGTTCACCAGTGAATCAAGGATTTGATTCGCAGATTCGTTCCTCCCCAATGGGGGACCAGCGGTCGATCTACGCGCATATCAATTTGCAACATAGATTCGTTTTGAGCATCGATGGACTTGATAGATCCATTTGTTTTTCTACCATATTGTTGAAGCATGGTAGGTATTCTTGATCCGTTGATTGAACATGCCTGATGCTGGGAACAGGGTACATCCAATCCCTTAGAACCAAGATTGTATAGCGACTATCAATCGCTCGACCCGTTCACCTTCACCCTCTGAACCCTTTCGGGTTTCACTGCTGTCGGTTTTGCCTCGTGGCTGGGGTCAATTTGATCCGAAAGGATCTATGTCTTCGATCTCACCTTGGTATCAGAGCGGATGTATCGGGAGCCTATTTGACCCGGCTTACATCCATCGATGGTCCGTCATACAGTGGGCATCCACCCAGGAGGCACAGCCTCGCTCTGGATCGACCATGACCTTCTGATGAGAAGAGATCTACTAGTAATATATATGCGTCGAGAAATCTCAAAACGGGGTTTCAGAGGGGGAAAAGTGAGTTTTATTTCATGCTATAGGCTATTGATAAGTTTTAATAATTACGCTTTATCGCTCATATTGGTGTGGTAGGTCGGGCTTTCAGGCATTTTCATCTCCGTTTGAAAGTCTATTTCTCCATATAGAGGCACCCCTGAGAAGTCTTGAATGGGTTTTCACGCATGGAGAGCAGGAGAACACTGGCACAATTCACGTGTGACAGCGTTCCCCTATCCTCAGCAAGCGTCAGCGCATTCGGTGGTGCGTCATGACGCCATCAATGCGGTCTTCTTTATGCGGCGCGAGTCCGTGCTCGTCTCATCTTCTCAAACAACTCCGTGAGGGCTTCCTGCGCCAGCTCGTAGCCCTGGGCAGCAGCTTCCTCCCAGCACTGGCGTGCAATTCCGCAATTATGCGGAACACCCAGCCCCTCGTAATACATCACCCCGAGGTTGGTTAGCGCACACGCGTTCCCCTGAGTAGCCGCTTTCTCATACCACTGGCGTGCCTTCTTAAAATCCTGCCGCACGCCCTTTCCTTCGGCATACATCAATCCCAAGTTGTTCTGTGCCGATGCGTTCCCTTGGGCTACCGCTCGCTCAAACCACTTTCGTGCCTTGGCGCAATCCTGAGGTACTCCCCATCCCTCTAAATACAGCACCCCGAGTTTGAGTTGTGCCTCCGCAAAGCCCTGCACAGCGGCTTTCTCGTACCACTTCCGCGCCATAGCATAGTCCTGTGGCACACCCTGTCCTTCGGCATACGTTATCCCAAGGTTGTACTGTGCAGCCGCATGACCCTGGGCAGCGGCTTTCTCGTACCACTGTCGCGCCTTTGTATCGTCTTGCGGCACGCCGTTTCCCACGTCATACAGCACCCCGAGGATGGCTTGCGCCTCCGCGTCACCCTGCTCCGCTCGTCTTATGAGAGCGACAATCTGACTTTTCATTATCTGGTTCTTCTTTGTGTGTTTCTTTGATTTGTTTTTCATGGCAAATCTCCTAATACGATGTTTTGAGTCACTTTTACCGAACGACTTACTTCGTTCATGGTATTTCTGATACTTACAATTCACTGACTGCTCGATTGCTGTTCCTACGTCATTTCACACCTCTTGTGCGCTTTGATTTCAGACCATGCTCGCGCACCATACGCATCGGTCTG
>Ga0187892_10001920_pt1 | contig 44742 bp, 33 predicted proteins | sample MA1701073metaG_FD_139345 | JGI IMG/M metagenome (GOLD analysis project Ga0187892, IMG submission 139345) | Bio-ooze microbial communities from a basaltic lava cave in the Kipuka Kanohina Cave System on the Island of Hawaii, USA - MA170107-3 metaG ... | reverse complement strand
ACCGCAGGCGTCACGCCTGCGAGTCGCGGCGGAGTCCGGCCGCGCGTGGAGAGCGGCGCACGGCAGTCGTAGACTCGCAGGCCAGAGGCCTGCGGTACGTGCAGGCGAGACGCCTGCGCTACGCGGCGCGGCCACGCCGCATGAGTCCGCCGCGCCATGGCACGGCTAGCATGACCAAGCGAAGCGCGGCCGTGACGTGGCTTGCGGTGACCTCATGCCCGCGCTGGGGGACCCCAACCGCGATCTGGTTGCGGTCGGGGACCCCTGGCGCTTGGGCATGCCAACCAGAATGAGATGCACCCGTGGACGACCGTTCCTGCGAATGCTACCCATCGCGTGCGACGTGCCTTCCCATCGGCCACGAGATCGGGCGACGCGATGTTCGGAGTCGATGGTGTTGCTCACGGAGACGGCAGGCAACCCACGCCTTCATTGAGGCCGATTTGTCCGCGGAGCGACTCGGCCGGGCCGGCATCGGTTTGGACCTCGACGTACAGCCCGCCGGAGCGGAGCGCGTCGAGCTCGCTCGGCGTGATCGGCCAGTTCGCGATGGCGGAAACCTCGACCGAAATCGCGCTGCTGGAGACGAGCGTCGTGTCTAGCTGGTCCGTGAAGTCGAACAGCATGGGGCCATTCTCGCCGGGCTGCGCGATGTGGATCTGAGTTGCCGTCACGACGCTGCCGGAAAGCTGACCGATCAGGAGCACGATCCTCAGACTGGTCTGGTCGAGGCTGAGGGTGAGAAGGGCCAATCCTGTACCGGCCGTTCCCGAAAGCGGGACAACCTGGCCGCCTGACAACTCCGCCCGGAAGCAGAGCGGCAGCAATTGCCCGCGGATTTCTCCGTCGGGATAGGCCGTGGTGTGCATATCCGCGTAGATGCCACCCTGTAACAGCGGCTCGATCTGGTCGGGCGTCAATCGCCAAAACCCACTGGCTTCGATGACGTTCGGGTTGCCGGTAGCTGGATTGGTGAATGCTTCGTACACGACTGGCCCATTCGCGCCGGACGGCCCCAGGTGCAGGTGCGCGCCGGTCACTTCGCTCGACAGGCCCTCAGCGGCGAAATACAGCGACATGGCCGGGCCTTCGAAGCTGTCCGTCAGCTCAAACGTTCCGTAGCCTGAGGCGGCCGTGGCCACCACGGGCACGACCTCATCGCCGGTGAGCGTGCCCGTGAACCGCTGGCGCGTCTCGAACCCGAAGCAACTGATGTTGGGATCGTCAAGCTCACACGGGATGATGGTGGGCTGCGAACCGCTGGAGTTTCCGTTTGCGCCGATAAGCGGATCACCGCAGTACACCGTGCACAGGCGCCCGCGCGTCCACGACGCACCCCCGACGCGGATCGTGTCGGCATCGACGAGCTCGAGGAGCCGGTCGCACGGACCGAAGGTGCTGCGACCGCCCGGACCGCACGTGAAGCTGTTGACGCGGACGTAGTGCTGGCCGTCGATCCGCACGACCGCTCCGCTCTCCTGCTCGAAAACCGGTACGGTCTCCTGCAGGAAACCCCCGTCCTCGCCGATCACCAGATTAAACCTTCCCGACTGATAGGCGCCGGCCACTTCGGCGATGAACGCGGGATCCGGTTGATCCGCCGAAGGCTCGACGGTCTGATCCGGCCCGTCCCCTCCGGGCTCGGCCGTCTGATCTGGCCGAACGCGGTTGGAATCGACGCTGGTGCAACCGACGATTGGCAGCACCGATAGGACCAGGCCGATACACGTCGCAATTCGATTTCGCATGATTGTCTCCGATCGCATTTCCACGGTTTCACGCCGCACCAAGCGACCCGTGTTCTTTCTTGCGACGAAACCCACCGCGTTCACACGCGCACTTTGGAGGTGGCAAAGTCCGAAGGTGCACGAGTCGGCGGGTGGCGACCGCGACGGGCACTTCTCGGGAAGCGCCCGCCGCGGTCGGAAGTTCTGGTGAGGTACGTCAGGCGACGCGTCACGGACAAGCCGCAACGACCACTCCATTAAGTGTTTGCGTCGCGTGCTGCCCATTCAGCATCTGAATCAGCCGCAGCAGGTCGTGTACGTCGGCCATGCCGTTACGGTCAATGTCGTAGCGGGCCAGGTTCTCAGGCAGGTTGGCATCGTCGCTCAAGCGCCGGATCAGCGCCAGCAGATCCTGAGTGTTGACCACGCCGTTCATGCTCACGTCGCCGGGCAGCGATTGGTACTGCAGCTCGCCGGCCACACCGGGTATCGCGATCGTCATGCACTCACCGGGCGGAATCGTGCCCGTAAGGACGATTTCGTACGGACCGGCAGCAGAACCGCTGACCTGCGCAACAGCCGGGCAATCGGACGAACCGTTGCCGGCGCTATCCGTGCAGCTCACCACAATCGTCTCGGCCATCGGTTCGGTCGGGGGCGCTGCGAAAAGGCTCACGAGGATCGAGCGGTAACCGACCGGCCCGGCTTCGGGCGTGCCGGGCACGCCGATGCCTTGCGGCGCGAGCTGTGCGGTCGTGTTCTGCAACACATCCCGGAACGGCTGCTGACCGTCCAGATACGGATTGTCCGCCGGCGGATTGGCTGAAGCGATGCTGACGGCCAGATGCGCCACCCAACCGGAGTAGTTTCCTTCCGGGTTGAAGCCCGCACCCACAATGGTCATTCCGTCGGCCGATACGTCGTACGCAACCGTCAATGTCCAACCTGACACGTCGACGCCGTAATCCTCCGCAAGGACCAAGTCCAAGCCGCGCATCCCGTGCTCGATGTCCCAGATGAACGCGCGCGAGCCGGCCTCGGTCGTGCCGAAGCCCACCACGACTGCGCCGTTGAGCGAAGTTCCGAATGCACTGCTCTGCACGGCGCCACCGGGCAAGTCACCGAGTTCGGAGAGGCCCGTCTCCTGGCTCCAGCGAAAAGCCACCCGTTCACCGCTCGGAGCGAAGTTGGATCCGACAACCACTGTCCCCTCGGGCGAGACATCTTCGGCAAAGCCGAAATAGGCGCCGTCGAGCAGCGGGAGGCCAACGGCGCCGGAAGCTTCGGTCCAACGAAAGGGTTCGAAGTATCCAGACTCGCCGAGGCGATAACCGACCACGACAGACGCGTCCGGAGTCACTCCTTCGGCCGAGCCGAACAGGAACTCGCCCGACGAATCGGTGAGGGGGACCAGGCCGGCTGCTTCGCTCCACAGCACAGGCGCTGACATGCCGAAGCCATACCAAGCCGCGCCGACCACGACGGAACCATCGCCGGACACGCCAAACGCGGTGCTGGCCGCATCGCCGCCCGGTAGATCACCCAACCCGGACATTCCATCGCTGGCGGTCCACCGGAAAGCCTCGCCGCCTAGCGTCGAGCTGCCCCCGCCGGCGACGACCGTTCCGTCCTCGGAGACGGCCCAGGCAAAGCTGTAGTGCTCAGCGCCCGGCAAGTCGCCCAATCCGATCAGGCCCTGATCAGCGCTCCAGCGAGCCGCCTCGTAGCCTCGCGCCGACCAGCTTCGACCGACGACAAACTGCCCATTATCGGAAATGCCGAGTGCTTCGCTGGCGACCGGTCCGCCGGCAAGGTCTCCGATCGATGCCAGGCCGGGGACCGGGCCTGCTAACACATGGGTGTTGGCCGTGGCCGAGATGACCACCGCAGCCGCGGCGAGCGGCGCAACCAATCGGGCCGGCCGGCCCGACCGGCTGCCCGTCCGCGAGCCGGGCCAACCGCGTGAAAACGAGGCTGGCAGGATTCCCGCTTGCCGCTTGTACGCTTGGGCTTTGAGCATAGTTGATCCTTCATCACGTTCAGCCATTCAGACCGGCCGCAACCCACGCTGCGGCCCAATCGTCTTTAGCGACGGCCGACGGGGGGATTCACGTGCGATTTGCGCAAATTCCGGGCAGGGGCAGCGCGGTGAATGCCTAGGTCGTTACTCAGACTTCACGGGCGATTCGATGTCGGCCCGCGCCACCGCCGGGGATGGCGCCGGCGTTTGGGGTGAGTGCGACGCTCATGTCCGGCGAAGGTGTCGATCGCGCAGACGGCCGAGACCCAGCGCGGCCCACCCGAACACACCGAGGGCGAGTCCAGAAACCATGCCGACTCCGCACATTCCGGCCGAGGCGCCGCCCACGCGCGGCGGTCCATCAGCGGGAGCCGAGCCCTCGCTGGCATTCGCGTTGGTGGCGTTGCGATTCACGTTGCTCGACGGCGGCGGCGTGGTCGGAGGGGCCGGCGGCGGTGTGGGGGGTTCCGGCGGATCGATGTCGTTTACGTTTGGTGGGTTTGGATCCACCGGCGTGGATGCGTTTGCGTTCCCGGTCGGTGGGGGTAGTGGCGGGTCGATGTCGTTCAAGTTGGGCGGAGCGGGGTCGATCGGGGTGGACGCATTCGCGTTTCCGGTGCTGTTGGATCCCGGCTGCGGAGCACCGGACGTGCCTCGTCGCTGCGAGTTGGGGACCGCCATACACGCCGGGAGGAGCAGCACGAGCACTACGGAACCTCGAGACCTCGTAGCCGGCATCATGGCAGTGACTCCTTTGTCGTCGTGAGTCGGCGCTCTAACTCGCCGGCAAACGACCTCAACGCTGAATCGTCCACCGCGTATCCGTGCATCATCGCTTCGGCCCGCCGCTGGTGTTCGAGCGCGATTTCCATTTGACCATGCTCCGCAGCGGACCAGGCGCACACCAACGCATCCCACGGGCTATCGGACCCGAGGTCAAGTGAACGCGTGCAGTATTCGCTGGCCTGATGATAATCGCCGCTGCGCAGCTCGGCCAAGGCGAGCGTACCGAGCGGCGCGGGTTCATCCGGCGCCAGCGCGACGGCCGCTCGCGCTAGAGCGAGTGCCCGACTTGGGTCGCGCAGCGTTGGCGGCTCACCGGTCAGCAGGAGCCACGCCGCATTGTTGGCGGCCGTCCAGTTTTGCGGATCTTGTTCGTACACCGAGAGATAGGTCTCGAGCACGCGCTGCGACCGGCCGAGTCGCGCGTGGAGTCCGGCGATCTGCATGAGCACCCGGCCCCGGTCCGCCGCCGATGTTTCCGGCAGCGCGACACAGCGCTCATAGGCTCCGAGCGCCGCCTCGAGCGCCTCGAGGCGCTGACGCACACGGCCGAGTGCGTACCAGGCCTTCGACTTGGTTGGGTCCAGGTCGGTGCAGCGAACGTAGCCCCGCTCGGCCCCCGCCCAGTCCTCAAGCAGCTCGCACGCGAAGCCCAGATTGAACCAGCCGGAGGCGTGGCGCGGATCGAGGACACCGGCGCGCTCGAGTGCAAGCCTGGCTCCTGAGCGATCATCGAGTCTGAGCAGGGCTGTGCCCAGATTGTACCAGGCGCGAGCATCCATCGGGCGCAGCGCCCGGCCACAGGCGGCATCCACGCGCATCTCCGCGAACTGACCGGATCGAAAGTATCTGGCGCAGCGGGCCATCAGGGCATCGAAGTACTGCGGATCCTGGTTCAGTGCCCGTGTGAGCAGCTCAATCGCGACCTGATCGTCGGTCGCAGACAGAGACCGCAGATAGAACTCGCGCGGATCGTCGCGTCCCAATTGGCGCGCCCGTTGCAGCAGGTCCGCGCTGCGCTGCGGGTTCGACACCGCATTGGCGTCGGCCAAGAGGAAGTACACGGCCGCCTCCGTCGGATGGCGGGTCAAGGCCTCGCGCAGGTGGGCGTCGGCCTCGTCGCGCCGGCCCAGGGCCAGCAGCGCGCGGCCCCGGAGCAGGGCGGCATCCAGGCGCAACGGATCGGCACGAAGCAAGTCCTGAGCGATCCGGGCTGAGGTCTCATAGTCGCCCTCGCCCATTCGCCACTGCGCGTCGAGGAAACGCTGGTCCTGCTCGGCTCGCTGCGCCACGAGCTGGCGGCTGTGCTCGGCGGCACGCGCCCGGGCAGCTTCGCGCCACGCCATCGACCCGAAGTAGCCGACCGCCACGACCAGGATCAGCGCGGCAGCCGAGCCGCCGATGCGCCGGCGGTGCCGCGCCACGAGCTTGCCCAGCACATACAGGCTGCTGTCGCGACGTGCGTTGATCGGCTCGCCAGCCAGATAGTGTCGCACCTCGCTGGCAAGCTCGCCGGCACTCTGATAGCGTCGCTCGCGCTGTTTGGCCAGGGCCTTCATCACGATCGTCTCAACGTCCGCGTCGATCGGGCAATGACCGGGACGCATTCGCCCTGCACCGCGCGTCACACCCGATCCGCTGCGCCATCTTCGCCTCGGAGTGACCGGCGGCATCTCGGTGATGTCCCGGAGAATGTCCGACACCGTGCCCGTCCTTGGATGGGGATGCTGACCGGTCAGCAGTTCGTAGAGGATCACGCCGAGCGCATAGACATCGGTGCGGGTATCGATCTCGTCCGGGTTGCCACGTGCCTGTTCGGGCGACAGGTAGGCCAGAGTGCCCACGACCGCTTGGCTGACCGAGACGGCCGGGTCGGCCGGCGCCGCCAGCGCCTTGGCCAGTCCGAAATCCAAGACCTTGGGAATGCCGTCGCTATCGACCAGAATGTTGCTCGGCTTAAGGTCCCGGTGAATGATGCCCTTCTGGTGCGCGTACTGAACCGCTTCGCAGACGGTTGCGAACAACCGTAGCGTGTCCTCGAGTGGCAGGTCACGTTGCCTGACGTGCCGGTCAAGTGGGAGCCCGCGCACGTAGTCCATGACGTAGAAGGCCTGCCCTGTGGTCGTCTGCCGGGACTCGAAGATGACGATGATGTTGGGATGTCGCAGCCGGGCGACCAGCTCGACCTCGCGCTCGAATCGCCGCTTGGCCGCATCCGACGCAAACGGCCCCTCCAACAGCACCTTGACCGCTACCTGGCGCTTGGTCGACGCCTGAACCGCCAAGAAAACCACGCCCTGTCCGCCGCGATGGATTTCGCGCACGACTTGGTAGCCCGGGAACGAGCCGGACACGCCTGCCGTCATGGTTGGCTGAGCGGCCACCGTCGGTCCGGCCAGCCGTGACTGGGATTGACACGCCGCAGCTATGGCTTCGACTTGGCGTCGAGCCCACTCGACAGCGTCGGGTTCGACGTTCACCCCTGCACCGTCACCCGGAGATTCGACCATAGCACGCCTTCGGCGACGCGGACCCCGCGCCCAGTCACACGCTCGAGCGCATGTGCGGCTGCAGTAGCTCTCGCAGGCGCTCGTGCGCGCGAGCGCGCAGCATGTGTACCGCCCCGGCCGATCGATGCATGGCGGCCGCAGTCTCGGCAATCGAACGGCCCTCGAGATCGTAAAGGCGCACGGCGTCGGCGTAGTCGGCCGGAAGCTTGCCGAGGGCGGCCATCACTGCGGCGCTGGCCTCTCGACGCCGCGCGTGCGAGCTGGGGGTGGAGTTCGTCAGGCAGAGCCGCTCCAGGAGCGCCGCACACGAGTCGTCGGCGGGCAGACTGCCCGCGGCCGGTTCCGACAGGCGCCGGTGAGGTTGTGGACGCTTCTTGCGCCCAAGCTGCTTGATGGCGTCACGCAGATTGTTCTCGGCGATGTGACGCAGCCACGTCCCGAACGACGCGCTATTTACGTCGAAGTCTCGAATGCGAAGGAAGGCCTCCAGGTAGGTCACCTGCATGACATCTTCGGGTTCTAAGACACTCCGCCAGCGCGGGTCGATGCGAAGCGCATCGCGGATCAAAGGGCCATGGGCGCGGAGTAGGTCGGCCAAAGCAGCCGTATCGCCGGCCACGGCACAGGCGAGCGTTTGGGCGTCTGGGGCAGCCACAGGATCACCTCGTCAGGCGATTCGCTCAGTGTAAGGCACACTCGACCAGAGAATCAATCGCTAGCTGACACTGGCGCATAGACGACGTGGGACTCAGCACGTCCCCAGGATTTCCCGCGAGATTCGTTCGGGCACGGGTGCGTAACGCAGCGGCTCCATCGTCTGCGTGGCCCGCCCCTGCGACAGGCTGCGAAGCGTGGTGACGTAGCCGAACATCTCGCGCAGCGGGACCTCGGCGTCGATCACGCGATAGGGACCGCGCACGCGCGTATCGGTGATCACCGCCCGGCGGGCATTCAGGTCGCCGGTGATGGCGCCGAGATAGTCCGCGGGCGTCACGACCTCGACCTTCATGATCGGCTCGAGCAAGACCGGTGACGCGGCCGCCACCGCATCGTTGAACGCCTGCCGGCCGGCGTTTTCAAAAGCCAGATCCGAGCTGTCCACGTCGTGCTCCTGGCCGTCGAGCAACGTGGTCTTCCAACTGACCAGCGGGTAGCCGCCCAGCGGACCATTCAAGGCGGCGTCGCGCACGCCGGCCTCGACGGCGTGAATGAACTGGCTGCGGATAGCCCCGCCGACGACCCGGCTCTCGAAGATGTCGGCCGGCCCGCGCTCGGCGGACGCCAACGCCGGTCCATCGGCGTTGAGGCCCCTGCCGGAAGCCCGCGGCTCGACCCGTAGCCTGACCACGGCGTATTGCCCGCGGCCACCCGTCTGACGAATGAAGCGGCTCTCAGCTTCAGCCGCGGTCGTGATGGTCTCGCGGTACGAGACGCGCGGGTTGCCGATGTTGACCGCCACATTCATGTCCTTCATGAGGCGGTTGACCAGCACCTCCAGGTGCAGCTCGCCCATGCCGGAAATGAGCGTCTGGCCGGTGTCGGGGTTGATCGCGGCACGGAACGTCGGGTCTTGGCGCTGCAGCGCCCGCAACGCTTCGACCAGCTTGTCGCGGTCGCGGCTGCTCTTGGGCTCGATCGAGCGGCTGATGACCGTCTCGGGGAACACAATCGTCTCGAGCAGCAGCGGACGCCGCGCGTCGCACAGCGTGTGGCCGGTGAGGGCGTCCTTGGGGCCAATGACGGCCACGATGTCGCCGGCCAGCGCCTCGTCGATCTGATCGCGGCGCTTGGCGAACATGCGAAACATGCGCGAGATATTTTCCTTGCCGCGCGTGGCCGGGTTGAAGAGCCGCGAGCTGCTCTTGAGCGTGCCCGAGTAAATGCGCACGAAGTACAGATCGACTGGCTTATCGGCCACGATCTTGAAGACCAGCGCGGCCAGCGGGCCGTTCGCGTCGCAGGGCAGCTTGATCTCCTTTTCCTTACCATCGGCGCTGTGCGCGACGACGGGTGGAACATCGAGCGGTGAGGGCAGGTAATCGCAGACGGCGTCGAGCATCCGCTGGACGCCCACGTACTTCAGCGACGAACCGCACAGGACGGGCTGGAGTTTGTTGGCGAGAGTCACTCGGCGGATGGCGGCCTTCAGCAGATCGAGCGGGATGGGCTGCTCCTCGACGAACTTCTCCATGACCGCGTCGTCGACCTCGGCCACGCGCTCCTCCAGCGCGTGCCGCCACAGGCGCGCCTGTTCCAACAGCGACTGGGGTATGTCGCGCTCCTCGAAGCGGGCGCCTTGCTCTTCGGCGTGGTAATACACGGCCTTCATGCTGATCAGGTCGATCAGCCCGGCGAATTCGGATTCGGCCCCGATGGGGATCTGCAGCGCGGCCGGGTTGGCGTGCAGCCGCTCGCGGATCGACTCGAACGAGCCGAAGAAATCGGCCCCGATCTTGTCCATCTTGTTGATGAAGCACAGCCGCGGCACGTGGTACTTGTTGGCCTGCCGCCAGACCGTCTCGGACTGGGCTTCGACGCCCTCCTTGGCGTCGAAAACCGCCACGGCCCCGTCGAGCACGCGCAGAGAGCGCTCGACCTCAGCCGTGAAATCGACGTGGCCGGGCGTGTCGATCAGGTTGATGGTGTGATCACGCCACGGGCAGGTGACCGCGGCCGAATAGATCGTGATGCCGCGCTGCTGCTCTTCCGAGTCGAAGTCGGTGGTCGTGGTGCCCTCGTCCACCTCGCCCATCCGGTGCAGCTTGCCGGTGTAATAGAGGATGCGCTCGGTGGTGGTGGTCTTGCCCGCATCGATATGCGCCGCAATCCCGATGTTGCGAACTCTCGTGAGGTCGATCGACATACGCCGGCGAACCTTACCGGACCGCGCCGCCTCCGTCCATCGCGGGCTTCGAGAGGCGCGAGCCTCGACTCGCCGCCGCGGCCGCAGCGCGCGTGCCGCTTGCGGCGCTCCCGCGCCGGCTGGGTCTGAAATTCGCGGGTTCGGACGAACGGTACCTCCGCGAGGCAGCGCCGCAGCGCCTCGGTAGAGTCGCGTTCGAGTAGTTTCGCTGTCAGTCGTCCGGGCATCTTCAACGTTGAAACCGCTTCTTTGGCTGAAGCCACGGACGTTGCGCCGATGATTCACCCAAGGGCAAGTTTCAACGTTTGATGAAACAATGGCGGGTGATGAGACCGCTGCCGTGAAGCGCTTGGCCGAATCGCTCGAATCGCGGCCCACCACATCGCCAAACACCCGGCAATCGCCAGCGTCGTGAGGCGCTGTCGCTTCCCGCGTGGGATGGCTCCGGCGGCGCGGCTCGACGGAGACGCCCGCAGGCACGTGTCTTCGGCGGCACACTCCACCGCTTCGGCCTCTTGGTCGCCCGGCCGGCTTCGCCGACCGCGAGCGCGCGAGCGGGTTGGCCGCTCACTGCCTGGATGCACGTAAGTCCTTGCCACCGAAGAATTTAGGAGTCGCCCGGCTTCGAATACCTGTGTCGAACGCAAAAAAAACAACCCGACCGCGCAATGCAGCGTCGCGGCGCGCATACTACCATTGGCGGCGCGTCGGGCCGTCACGGCATTGAATCGGAGCGTCCGAGAGGTCGCGGTCGCAGACCGCTCCTACGACGTGGCGGCGCGTCGGCCGTCAGCGCTTCACATCTGGAAGCGAGCGAGATTCTGGCGGAGTCGACGGGACTTGGGAGCGTCCGACATGCACCGAACGGGTGACCTGGCCATTGCGATCGCGTGGATTCTGGCCATCGGCCCGTTGAGCGGCCGGGCCGACCCGCTTGAGCCCGGCTGGTCCGATGGCTTCGCTCACGGCGGCGTCAATGGACAGGTGTTCGCCTTGACCGTGTTCGATGAGGACGGCGACGGACCTGGCCCGGAGGCCTTGTTCGCCGGCGGCTTCTTCACCCAAGCCGGCGGCCAGCCGGCCAATCGCGTGGCCCGCTGGAATGGCGGCTCGTGGTCGCCGCTGGGGGCGGGTCTGGACAGCACGGTCCACGCCATGATCGTCTTCGACGATGACGGCTCTGGGCCGCAGTCAGGAAACCTGATCGTCGGCGGCGGCTTCACGTCGGCCGGGGGTGTGACGGCAAACCGCATCGCCCGGTGGACGGGCGCGGCCTGGGTTCCGGTCGCGACGGGCTTCAACGCGGCCGTGCAGACGTTGGCGACCTTCGACGAGGACGGCGATGGTCCGAACCCGCCGCGGCTGTTCGCCGGCGGCATCTTCACCGTCGCCGGCGGAGCGCCGGCCAAGCGCATAGCCCGTTGGGACGGTGAGGCGTGGTCGGCTGTCGGTGCAGGTTTCAACGGTGCGGTGCGCGCGCTGGCCGTGTTCGATGCGGACGGCGCCGGACCGCATCCGGCGGTGCTGGTGGCCGGCGGTTCGTTCACACTCGCCGGCGCGACGCCGGTGGCTCGGATCGCGAGCTGGAACGGGAGCGCCTGGGCCGCGCTCGGTTCAGGTCTGAACAACACCGTACTCACGCTCGAGATTCACGACGCCGACGGCGCCGCCGCTGAATTGCCGCGGCTCTACGCCGGAGGAGACTTCACCTCCGCCGGCGGCGTCCCGGCGAACCGCGTCGCGCGATGGAACGGCGTGGTTTGGAGCCCGCTCGCGTCGGGCACCAACGGCTCGGTCGAGCGCCTGACCAGCATCGATCCCGATGCCGACGGTCCGGCAGCGGCGCTGCTGTATGCCGGCGGGCCGTTCTCACTGGCCGGTGGCTTGTTGGTCAGTCACGTGGCGCGATGGGACGGGATCGGCTGGGCCGGCATGGCCACGGGCGTGTGGGGCGTTCCGGGTGCGCGTGTCGGCGCGTTCGCCAAGTTCGACGCCGACGGTCCGGGTCCGGGCATGCCCACGCTCGTCGCGGCCGGCGAATTCACGATTGCCGGCGGCATCGCCGCCGAGCGCGTGGCCACCTGGAGTGGCTCGGCGTGGGCCCCGCTCGGCGGCGGCCTGAGTGGCCCATCGTTCGGGGCGCTCGTGTTTGACGCGGACGGCGACGGCCCGGAGACTCCGGCCGTTTACGTCGTCGGGAACTTCACGACGTCCGGCACCGTGCTCAGTAACGGGGTCGCCAAGCTCAGCCAAGCCGGCTGGCAATCGTTGGGCAGCGGCGTGGGGCCCGCGCAGGTCTACTGCGTGATGGCCTTCGATCCCGATAGCGACGGCGCCGCGCCGCGCAGCCTGCACATCGGCGGCGGGTTTGTGGCCTCCGGCGGCGTGCTGCTGAACCGCGTGGCCCGCTGGGACACAACTGCACCGGGATCGTGGGCGCCGCTGGGCAGCGGTATCAACGGAGTCGGCCCGTTCGTCGCCGCCCTGTTGTCGTTCGATGAAGATGACGCCGGACCGGCCCCGGAGGAGCTCTACGCCGGCGGCCGATTCACGTCAGCGGGATCGGTCGCCGCAAACTCCGTGGCGCGTTGGGACGGCACGACCTGGACGCCGCTGGGCACCGGACTGAACAACGACGTGTTCGCGTTGGCGTCGTTTGACGTCGATGGTGGAGGCCCGGAACCGGCGGCTGTCTTCGCCGGAGGCGCCTTTACCGCGGCCGGCAGCGGCAGCGCGAACCGCGTGGCCCGGTGGATTCCGTCGACAGGCCTGTGGTCTCCACTCGGCGCCGGGATGAACGACACCGTACTCGCCTTCGGCTCATTCGATGACGACGGGGACGGCCTGCCGACACTGTATGCCGGCGGACGGTTCACGATGGCGGGCGGGTTGCCCGCCAACCGCGTCGCCCACTGGAATGGGAGCGAGTGGTCGGCCATCGGCACGGGGCTGAACGGTCAAGTCAACGCCTTGCTGACGTTTGATGACGACGGCATCGGACCGAACGTAGCCGTCATGTACGTCGGCGGCGCGTTCACATCCGCCGGCGGGGCGGATGCTCACGGCATTGCGCGGTGGGACGGGGCGGTCTGGTCGGGCCTGGGGAGTGGATTCGGCGGCTTGCCTGCGCTCGCAAGCTCGCCGCTGGTGAGTGGCTTCGCGATTGTGCCAGGCGCAAACGGGGCAGCTCCGCCGTTTCTCTACGCGACCGGGGATTTCACGACGGCTGGTGACGTCTCGTCAGGCCGGATCGCACGCCGGAGCTGCACCAACCCTGTGGCAGGAGACCTCGATGCGGACGGCGATATCGACCTTTCGGATTACGCCCTATTCGCTGCCTGCCTGTCGGGCCCCGTCGAACCCGCGGAGGGCGGCTGCGCGGCGGCCGATGTTACGTCCGATGCTCACGTAGATTTGGGCGACTTCGCCATCGTCTCGGCCGCGTTCACCGATTGATTCAGACCCGCTGCTACCACGCAAAGTGGGCAAAGGCCTTGTTGGCGTCGGCCATGCGGTGGACGTTTTCGCGCGTGGTGACGGCGGCGCCTTCGTTGCGCGACGCGTCGATGATCTCCTGGGCCAGCCGGTCGCTCATCGGCTTGCCCTTCTTGGTCCGGCAGGCCTGGATGATCCAGCGGAAGGCCAGCGATTGCTGACGCTTCTTATTGACCTGCATCGGCACCTGGTAGTTCGAGCCGCCCACGCGCTTCGAGCGGACCTCGATGTTCGGCTTCACGTTGGCGATGGCTTTCTCGAACACCTCCAGCGGCTGCAGATCCTTAACGCGCTTGGCCACGATTTCCATCGCGTCGTACATCACCGCCGTCGCGACCGATTTCTTGCCTTCGTACATGAGGCAATTGATGAACTTCGAGACCAGCTTGCTGTTGTAGCGCGGGTCGGGAAGGAGTTGCTCCGCCGATTTCGTGAACTTCTTGAAGGCCATTGTGAGAATCCATCATGGTGGGCATGGCCCACCGTCGTTTCGCGGCCGAAAGACCGCTCCTACCACCGTCGTCGTTTGTGACTTCATGCCCGAGCCTTCGGCTCTGGCATGCCACCCGTGCCGCCTTGTGCTACGTCATGCCCGAGCCTTCGGCTCCGCGATCGGCGTCAGAGACGCCTCCTACTTCTTGCGACGCTTTACGCCATATTTGCTGCGGCTGCGGTTTCGCGGCCGGTTGTCCTTGTCGCCTTCAACGCCGCCACAGTCGAGCGTACCGCGAACGATGTGATAGCGCACGCCGGGCAAGTCGCGCACGCGGCCGCCGCGGACCAGGACGATCGAGTGCTCCTGCAGGTTGTGGTCCACACCCGGAATGTATGCCGTGACCTCTCGCCCATTGGTCAAGCGCACACGGGCGACCTTGCGCAGGGCCGAGTTTGGCTTCTTGGGCGTCTGGGTCTTGACCAGCAGGCACACGCCCCGTCGCTGCGGACACTGCTCCAGGTCGCGGACCTTGGACTTCTTGATGACCGCCGCGCGGCTTGTCCCGCGGCGTATGAGTTGATTCGTCGTTGGCATACGGTCCCTTCGTTACACACGGCACCGCCGTCGCGGTGACATACCAAGCCCCCCGGTCTAGCGAGGCACGCTGGCCACGTCCGTCATCACTCGGACTCGCTGGTGGATGCGACCCGCATCGGCGAGCCATTGTCGTCGGCTGGCGACGGTTTGGCAAGCCCGTCGCCGCGAGCGGGCGCCAGCACGCCCGCGGCACTCGCGTCGATGCGAGCGCCCATTTCGGCCGGAACGTCCTTCTTGAGCGGGATGGGCTCGCCCACGGCCTGGGCCCCCATCGTCACGTGCCGCTTGAAGGCCGTACCGGCAGGGATCAGGTGGCCCAAAATCACATTCTCCTTCAACCCCAGCAGCGGATCCGACACACCCGAGAGGGCGGCCTCAGTGAGGACCTTGGTCGTCTCCTGGAACGAGGCCGCGGAGATGAACGACTCGCTCTGCAGGCTGGCCTTGGTGATGCCCAAGAGCAGCGTTGCGGCGCTGGCGGGCTTGGGTTTCTTGCCCTTGGCCGGTTCGCCGCCCTGTGTTTCGGCGGCGTCGTTCTTTTCGTGGTACTCGGCCCGCGTGACAACCTGGCCCTCCTTGAGATCCGTGTCGCCGGGATCGGCGATTCGCACGCTCTTGCTGAGCCGCTCGTTCTCAGCCCGGAAGCGGAACTTGTCGACCACTTCACCCGGCAGGAACTTCGCATCGCCCGGATTCTCGACCTTCACCTTGCGGAGCATCTGGTTGATGATGATCTCGAGGTGCTTGTCGTTGATGGTGACGTTCTGCGAACGGTAGACGGCCTGGACCTCGGACAGGAGATAGCCCTGCAGTGCCTCCTGGCCCTTGATGCGCAGGATGTCGTGCGGCACCAGCGGCCCCTCGATAAGCGGGTCGCCCGCCTCGACGCGGTCGCCGGCGTGTACCAGGAGCTGCCGGTCCTGCGGGACGTGGTGCTCGGCCTCTTCGCCCGAGTCGTTCTTGACGATGATGGTCATCTTTCCGCGGCGCTTGTCGGCGTGGATGGCCACCGTGCCGGAAATCTCCGACATGACCGCCGGGTCTTTCGGCTTGCGGGCCTCGAAGATCTCGGTCACGCGCGGCAGACCGCCGGTAATGTCTTGGGTACCGCTCATGGCCCGCGGCAGGCGGGCCAGCAGCATGCCCGGCTGGATCGGCTGGCCTTCGCTCACCTCGATGCGGGCCTTGGCCGGCAAGTAGTGGTAGTCGAGGACGTTGCCCTGCTTGTCTTCAATCACCACTTGCGGGTGCTTCTCGCCCTTGTGCTCGATCACGACAAACTTGGCCCCGGCCCGCTCCTGCTCCTGACGAACCGTCTCACCCTCGGCGATGTCCTGGAAGCGGACGAAGCCCGCCACTTCCGCCAGGATGGGCATCAGGTGCGTGTCCCAGGTGACCAGGGGTGTCCGCGCGGAAATCTTGGTTCCGTCGGCCACCAGCACGTCGGCCCCGTACGGCACCTTGAACCGCTCGAGCTCACGGCCCTTGTCATCGACGATCATGAGCTCGCCATTCCGCTTCAGCGCCACCGTGCGGGCCGGGCGGTCGTCCTGCGCGGGCACCTGAACCGCCTGCAAATCGAGATACTTGACGGTTCCACCCTGCGTGTTGCGGAATTCGTTTTCGACCACGGCCCGCGAGGCGACGCCGCCGGTGTGGAACGTGCGCATGGTGAGCTGCGTGCCCGGCTCGCCGATCGACTGGGCGGCAATGATGCCGACGGTCAAGCCCTCTTCGACCAGCCGGCCCGTGGACATGTCGAGTCCGTAACACATGGCACACACGCCCCGTGTGCTCTCGCAGGTCAGCGGGCTGCGAACACGGATCTGATCGAGTCCGAGGGCTTCGATCTTGGCCGCCGTCTCGCGGGCGATGATCTCGTTCTCGGCCACGATGAACTCGTCGTTGAGCGGGTTGCGGATCGTGTCGCGGGCCACGCGCCCGACGATCGACTCGCGCAGCGGAATGTCGATTTCCTCACCCTTGTAGACGGCGGACTTGGTGATGCCGTTGATCGTCTCGCAGTCGATCTGGTTGATGATGATGTTCTGGGCTACGTCGGCCAGCTTGCGGGTCAGGTAGCCGGAGTCCGCCGTCTTCAGCGCCGTGTCGGCCAATCCCTTGCGCGCTCCGTGCGTCGAGCTGAAGTACTCCAGCACGCTCAGCCCTTCGCGGAAGTTCGCTTTGATGGGCGTCTCGATGATCTCGCCGGACGGCTTGGCCATCAGAGCGCGCATGCCGGCCAGCTGACGAATCTGGTCGACGCTGCCGCGCGCCCCCGACTCGGTCATCAGGAAAATGGGGTTAAGATACGGTTTGCCCTTCGGATCGTCGGGCAGGACGTACTGTCCGTTCTCCTTGCGGCGGTCGCCCTTGAGCTCCTTCATCATCTCTTCGGTCACGCGCTCGCGGGCGTGAATCCACACGTCGATGAGCTGGTTGTAGCGCTCCATGGGCGTCAGAGCGCCCTGATGGAAGTCGCGCTCGATGCGATCGACTGTCTTCTGGGCCGCCGCGATGATCTTGGGCTTGGCGGCCGGGACGCGCATGTCGTTCACGCCGAACGACAGGCCAGCCAGCGTGCTCCACTTGAAGCCGACCGCCTTGATGCCGTCCAGCAGATCGATCGTTGCCGAACGGCCCAGGATCGAGTGGCAGTCGGCGATGACGCGGGCCGAGCCCTTCTGCGAGAGGGCGTAGTTGTAGAACGGCATCTGCGGCGGCAACATGTCATTGAAGATCAGCCGACCGACCGTGGTGACGATCCGGCTGTTCTTTGGGGCCGGCTCGAAGCCGGTCTTCTGGCTGGTGACGATCCGCTCGCGGGCGATGCGCACTTCGATCTTGTCGTGAATGCCGATGCGCTTGAGATCGTACGCCAGCATGGCTTCGCTGACCGTCGAGAAGCGCTTCATGGCTTTCTCGTCGACCGGCGGACTGACGTGGTCGGTGGTGAGATAGAAAATCCCGAGCACGATGTCCTGTGAGGGCGACATGATCGGCGAGCCGTTGGCCGGGCTGAAGATGTTGTTGGTGCTCATCATCAGCACGTGGGCTTCGGCCTGGGCCTCGACCGACAGGGGCAGGTGCACGGCCATCTGGTCGCCGTCGAAGTCGGCGTTGAAGCCCTTGCACACCAGCGGGTGGATCTTGATGGCGTTGCCCTCGACCAGCGTCGGCTCGAAGGCCTGGATACCCATGCGGTGCAAGGTCGGCGCGCGGTTCAGCAGCACCGGGTGCTGGTAGATCACCTCTTCGAGAATGTCCCAGATTTCCTGGTCGCGGCGCTCGAGCATCTTCTTGGCGCTCTTGATGGTGTCGGCCAAGCCGCGCTCCTTAAGCTTGCGGATGATGAACGGCTGATAGAGCTCGAGCGCGATCTTCTTGGGCAGGCCGCATTGGTGCAGCTTGAGTTCCGGGCCGACAACAATCACCGAGCGGGCCGAGTAGTCGACGCGCTTGCCGAGCAGGTTCTCGCGGAAGCGGCCCTGCTTGCCCTTGATCATATCCGTCAGGCTCTTGAGCGGGCGATTGCTGCTGCCCAGCACCGGCCGGCGGCAGCGGCCGTTGTCGAACAGCGCGTCGACTGCCTGCTGAAGCATCCGCTTCTCGTTCTGAATGATGACCTCCGGCGCGTTGAGGTCCATCAGCTTCTTAAGCCGGTTGTTGCGGTTGATGATGCGGCGGTAGAGATCGTTCAGGTCGCTGGTGGCGAAGTTGCCGCTCTCCAGCAGCACCAGCGGGCGCAGATCGGGCGGAATCACCGGGATGACCTCGAGAATCATCCAGGACGGATCGTTCTCGGAGGTGCGCAGGGCCTCGACGATCTTCAGACGCTTGGTCAGGTCCTTGATCTTCTGCTTGCTCGACGTCTTGGTCAGGTCGTCGCGCAGGTCCTGGGCCAGCTTGGCCAGATCAAGGCTGGTCAGGAGCTGCTTGACGGCGTCAGCCCCCATGGCGGCCTTGAACGAGTGGCCATACTTCTCGAGGGCGCCGCGATACTCCTCCTCCGTGAGGAGCTGCTTGTGTTTGAGCGGCGTATCGCCCGGATCGACCACCAGGTAGTCCTGGAAGTAGATCACCTTCTCCAGGCTGCTGGTCTTCATGTCCAGCAGGTTGCCCAGCCGGCTGGGCATGGCCTTGAAGAACCAGATGTGCGCCACCGGGGCGGCCAGGTTGATGTGGCCCATGCGCTTGCGGCGGACGCGCGAGTGCGTCACCTTCACGCCGCAGCGGTCGCAGATGATGCCCTTGTGCTTGGTGCCCTTGAACTTGCCGCAGGCGCATTCCCAGTCGCGCTCCGGACCGAAGATGCGCTCGCAGAACAGGCCGTCTTTCTCGGCTCGATACGTGCGGTAGTTGATGGTTTCGGGCTTTTTCACCTCGCCGAACGACCAGCTCCGGATGTCGTTGGGTGAAGCCAGCGTGATCTTCACGCTGCCGTAGTCATTGATCCGATCGTAGATGGTTTCGGACATTTCTATCTCCAGACGAACTCAGTCGCCTCGCTATCCTTTGCGCAATGCGGGAATGAACAAGATCCTTCGCCCCTCGTTCTCCCATACATCCCGTTCTGTTTCGACCAGCACCGGGTTGTATTCGTAGGCATAAACATTGTCCCGGCTGAAATCGACCGTAATGCAGTATTCGTCACCGTCCAGTTCGACCGGACCCGCGCTGACGTCAACGCGAAAACCAAGCGCTTGGTGTCGGTCGAGGTAGCGCTGCGCGAGCGCACGAATCTCCGCGCTCTCAGTCCCGTCAGCAATCGTCTTGAACATGCGCTAATCGCCAGGTGGAATAACCGGTACGAGCAGGATGTTCCGGTCCTCGGCCTCCTGCAGGTCCAACTCAGCTTCAACCATCCGAGCAGTCCAATCGACGAGTGAGACACCCTCGCGGTTGGGTTCGACCACCACGTAGTACACACCGTCGTCCTGATGCACGCTCTCTCGCCGAACGTCAAGGTGATACTCACCCGGTTGATGCTTCCCGAGATATCGCTCCACCAGCGCGACGATCTCGTCCAACTCCCGCTCGTCAGTGACTGGTTTCATGGAGAACGCCCAACGCGCTGCATACCAGACGGGCATCGCGCCGGGCCCTACGCGCGACCCCCTCATCCACGGTGCGGCTGGATTGGTAATCTGCCGCAATGCGGAAATCGTACAATCTGCGAATGGCCGCCATGACCCGGCGGGCCCATTGCTTGTCAAGCCCCGAGTGGTCCTTCACAAGCTGCGGCAACTTTGCGTGCGCCGGCGTTTCCCGGCCCCTGGTCAGCGGCGCATGCCCGGATACCGCGTGTGTGACGGCCGAAAACGCAGCATAATAGGCTCGGCTGGCGCAGCTTCGGTAGCGCCGGGCATCACCGAGCTCCTTGGCAGCCTCGTAGTTCTCCATTGCAATCTGGTCCCAGTTTGGCATCGACCACACGATCTACGATACGGCCGTTGTCGTCGCACGCATGTCCAGCGACAGCGGCACCAGTCCCGGGACGCGGCGGAAACCCAAGTCTTCGCAGAAGTCGACTTCGGTGGGGTAGGCCACCACATCGATGCGTTCGACGCCGGCCTGCTGTAATGACTGAATCACGCGGCGGGCCATCTCGAGGGCGATGCCGGCGCTGTCGTGCTCGATGCGCCCGTCGACGCGCGTCACGCAGCCGGGCCCCTGACAGGCCGGATCGAGCTTGCAATCGACGATCTGGCCGCGCACGCCGTCGGTGACGCCGCGGGCGATGCCGATCAGTTTGCCGTCCTGGCGGGCGGTCACGAAGCAGAACGAACTGGCGATCATGCGTTCGAGCTTGTCGATCGCGGTAGTCGTGCCGTGCCGCTGCCGCTGGTAGAACTCGAGCAGCTCGGCCGGATCGACCTTGGCTTCCGTGTCAAACTGGACCTCCGTTGTACGCCCGGTGAGTCCGGGTGCTAGTGTGGCGCCGGTCATGCGTGACTCCTTAGACGACTCGACGTTTCTCCAACTGGATGTTCATGCCCAGTCCGCGAATCTCGTTGCACAGCACGTCGAAACTGACCGGCGTGCCGGCTTCCAGCGTGTTCTGCCCCTTGACCATCGACTCGTAGATCTTGGTACGGCCCTCAACGTCGTCGCTCTTGACGGTCAGCAGTTCCTGCAGGATGTAGGCGGCGCCGTAGGCCTCAAGGCCCCACACTTCCATCTCGCCAAAGCGCTGCCCGCCCGTGCGGGCCTTGCCGCCCAGCGGCTGCTGCGTGATGAGGCTGTAAGGACCGGTCGCGCGGGCGTGGATCTTGTCATCCACCAGGTGGTGCAGCTTCATCATGTAGATGTAGCCGACGGTCACCTGCTGATCGAATGGCTCGCCGGTTCGGCCGTCGAACAGGCGGATTTTCCCGCCGCGCGGCATCTCGGCGAAGATCTCGCGCGAACGGCCGGCCACGGCCACGGCGTCCTTGTCCTGCCGCCGCTCACGCACGCGGCCGTTGGCTTCCTCGACCGCAGCGTGGATTTCATCTTCCGTGGCGCCGTCGAACACGGGTGTGACCCCCTGGAAACCGCAGATGGCCGCGGCCCAGCCCAGGTGCGTCTCGAGAATCTGGCCGACGTTCATACGCGATGGCACGCCCAGCGGATTGAGCAGGATGTCAACCGGCGTGCCGTCTTCGAGGAACGGCATGTCCTCTTCAGGCAGGATGCGGGCAATCACGCCCTTGTTGCCGTGGCGGCCGGCCATCTTGTCGCCCACGGAGAGCTGGCGCTTGGTCGCGATGTAGACCTTGACCATTTCGAGCACACCGCTGGGCAGGTCGTCGCCGCGCTTCATCTGTGAGACTTTGCGGTCGCGCTCTTCGATCAGCTCGGCGATGCGCGGCCAGAACCGGTCGACAATGGCCATCGCCTCGTCGCGGGCGCTGGCCGGCTTGACCCACTTGAGGTCGCGGCTGCGAACGTGCTCGGTAATGGCGTCGATCTGTTCGAGAATGACCTCGGCCACGTCGCTATGTCCGACTTTCTGCCGCGTGTTGGGGTCGACCATCGGCTGGTCAGCGGCCTTCTCGATCTCCTCGGCCATCTGCTTGAAGATGGCGATGATCTTCTTGTTGGCCTCGGCCGTGAAGTCCTTCACCTGTTGGTTGAGCTGCTTCTTCTGCTCCTCGCTCATGTGCATGCGGCGGCTGAAGCGCTTGGCGTCGATGACGATGCCCTCTTCGCCGGATGGCACTTCGAGCGAATCGTTCTTCACGTCTTCGCCGGCCCGACCGAAGATGGCGTGCAGCAGCTTCTCCTCGGGCGACAGTTCGCTCTTGCTCTTGGGTGAGACCTTGCCGACCAGGATGTCGCCCGGTCCGACGCGCGTGCCGATCCGCACGATGCCGTCGGCATCCAGGTTGCGCAGGGCCCGCTCGGAAACGTTGGGGATGTCGGCCGTGAACTCTTCCCGGCCCAGCTTGGTCTCGCGGATCTCCACCTCGAACTCGTCGATGTGGATGCTGGTGAACGTATCGGCCTTGACCAGCCGCTCGCTGATCAGGATGGCGTCCTCGAAGTTGTAGCCGTCGAAGGTCATGAACGCGACCAGCACGTTCTTGCCCAAGGCCAGCTCGCCCTTGGAAACACCCGGACCGTCGGCAATGATCTGGTCTTTCTTGACTTTCTCGCCCAGGCGGACCAGCGGCTTCTGATTCAGACACGTTCGCTCGTTGAGGCCCTGGAACTTGCGCAGGACATACTCGTCGGTATCGTTGATGACGACCCGCTCGGCGTCGACATAACTGACTTTGCCTGGCTTGGCCGCCCGCACCACCATTCCGCTGTATTCGGCGACGGCCCGCTCCATGCCGGTGGCGATGATGGGCGGATCCACGACCAGCAGCGGCACGGCCTGCCGCTGCATGTTCGAGCCCATCAGCGCCCGGTTGGCGTCGTCATGCTCGAGGAACGGGATCAGGGCCGCCGACACGCCGACCGTCTGCTTCGGAGAGATGTCGACGTACTCGACCTCGGTGCTCTCCACCTGCGAGAGGTCGCCGCGTACGCGGGCAATGACCGCTCCTTCAAACAACCTGCCGGTCGTGGTATCCATGGCCTCCGGCGGGGCCAGCACGTTGCGCATCTCTTCATCGGCCCGTAGCGTGACAATGTCTCCGTCGACCTTGCCGCCCTTGTGCACCTTGCGGTAGGGCGTGATCAGGAAGCCGTAGTCGTCGACCGCGCTGTAGATGCTGAGCGAAGCGATCAGGCCGATGTTGGTGCCTTCCGGCGTTTCGATCGGGCAGATGCGGCCGTAGTGCGAGATGTGCACGTCGCGCACTTCGAAGCCGGCCCGCTTGCGGTTCAGACCGCCAGGCCCGAGCGCCGACAACCGCCGCTCGTGCGTGAGCTGGCTGAGCGGGTTGGTCTGGTCGACCACCTGCGACAGCTCGCCGCGCCCGAAGAAAAACTCGATGCTCGAGCTAACGCTCTTGCTGTTAACCAGCTCGGCGATGCGGCCGAGCTGATCGGGATCCTTCAGGCTCATGCGCTCCTGCACGGTGCGGCGGAGCTTGAGGAATCCCTTGCGCAGCTCGTCGGCCGCCAGCTCGTCGAGCGTGCGCAGGCGGCGGTTGCCCAGATGGTCGATGTCATCGATCTCGTATTGCGACTCGCCGGTACGAAGCTGGAGCATGTACTTGAGGCAACTGATCACGTCTTCGACCCGCAGCGTCTGCACGTCGTCGTTGCCGCTCAAATCCATCTTGCGGTTAAGCCGGAAGCGGCCGACTTTGCCCAGCCGGTAGCGGTTCTCGTCGAAGAACTTTTCGTGGAAGAGCTTCTTGGCCTTGTCGAGCTGCGGCGGGTTGCCGGGCCGCAGACGGGCGTAGATTTTCAGGAGCGCCTCCTCGTGCGAGTGGGCGCTGTCTTCGGCCAGCGTGTTCAGAATGAGCGGGTCCGTGACTTTGGCGATGACGTTCACTTCCGCCACATCGGAGCTCTGAATGCGCGTCACGGCATCGCCGATCTGGCAGCCGGCCTTGACCAGCTCCTCGCCGGTGGCCTCGTCAATGATCGCCGCCACCGTGTACATCTCGGGCTTGAGCTGGCTGGGTTTGACCTTCTTGGTCTTGTGAAACTCGGAAACGATGGCCTCGTCGCTGCCGAAGCGATCGTCCATGGCCCGGATGAACGTCGTCGCCGCGATCTTGCTGGACTGGTCGATGCGGACGGCCAGCAGGTCCTTCTTGGTGACGTTGATCTCGATCCAGCTGCCGCGCTCGGGGATGATGCGGCAGGCGTGCAGCGCCCGGTCGCCCTCGGCCTGGTCCTTGACGAAGTCGACACCCGGCGAGCGGTGAAGCTGCGAGACGATGACACGCTCGGCGCCGTTGATGATGAACTCGCCGCCGCCCATCATGATGGGCAGGTCGCCCAGGTAGATCAGGTCTTCCTGGATCTCGTCGCGGTCCTTGCGCGTCAGCCGCACGCGGATGCGAAACGGCATGCCGTAGGTCAGGCGAAGCTGGCGGCATTCGTCGGGCGTGTAGCGCGGCTTGCCCAACTCGTAGCTGATATACTGCAGCGACATGTTCCCGTCGTAGCTGTCGATCGGGTATACCTCGCGCAGCAACCGTTCGAGTCCGTGGTTCTTTCGCGCGTCGGGAGCCGCCTCCTGCTGAAGGAACCGCTTGTACGACTCCGTCTGAATCTCGATCAGGTTGGGGATCGGGGCGCCGTCGCCGACTTTCGCGAAATTCCTGACGACCATGTTCGAGAGCATGAAACCGTCCCTCTAGTGAATCCACCCGAACTTAGCGCAACAGCGCTGGGTGCGAACGCGGCAGTTCATCCGCATCCGCACCCGGGCGGTTCTCGTCTTGTTCGCTGGGAGCGACTGCATCGTGTGCCGGAACTTCCGTTCGACCGACGGTCCCAGTTCGGGGAGCGCAATCCGAACACCGGATTGGGAACCCCTCGCCAGCCTTTCGCGTTCCGAGCGATGCGTTGGTTGTGTTGACCGTGCGCGGATCAGGCCGTGTGTGGCATGCCCAAGCGAAGCGCGGGCATGCAAGCTGCCGGGCATGGCCGCGCTTCGCTTGGCCATGCCACACCTTGATGACTATGAATCTCGCACGGTCATTTAGTTACGCCAGTGATTCTACGCTCGCCGCGCTACTTGAGTTCGACGGCGGCGCCCGACTCTTCGAGCTCCTTCTTGAGCTTGTTGGCCTCATCCTTGCTGAGGCCTTCCTTCACGGTTTTCGGCGCGCCGTCGACCAGATCCTTAGCCTCTTTCAGGCCCAGGCCGGTGGCGGCACGGACGACCTTGATCACCTGAATCTTCTTGTCGCCAGCCGCAGCCAGAACCACGTCGAACGAGGTCTTCTCCTCGGCGGCGGCCGGGGCGGCCGGGCCGGACGTAGCGGCGGGGGCGGCCATCATTACGCCGCCACCGGCCGGCTCGATGCCGTGCAGGGCCTTCAAGCAGTCGACCAGCGACTGAGCATCCTTGACAGTCAAGCTGACTAACTTGTCAGCAAGCTGTTTGGTTTCAGCAGTAAACTCCATGACGGCGGTATCAGACATCGCAACGAACTCCGATCGATCGTCGAGCTTGTGAAGCCCACGACCCTCTTGACCGTCGGCCGATAGGCGGCGCCCCGCGGCGCCATTTCATTCCCGCAAGCGGGAACCAGTCGACTCTGACGTTTCAATCTCATTTCTCATGATGCCGCGGGCGCTGCTTCTGGCGCCGTCTCGCTTTGCTTTTCGGCCATGGCCTTCAAGCAGCCGGCCAATTTGCCGGCGGGCGACTGCAAGCAGCCGGCGATGGCACGGCCCGGCGAGCTGATCAGCATCGCAATCTCCCCGACCAGCTCGCGGCGACCGCGCATCTGCGAGACTTGCTCGACCGTTGACAGCCGCCGATCGCCTTCGACGACCGCGTTCCGCAGCTTGATCTGAGGGAACTCGCGCGACCAGCGGAGCAGCTCCTTGGCGACGTCCATGACGGATGCGCCGCCGGTGACCAGCGCGCTTGGACCCTCCAGGCTGTCGCCGAGCGATTCGAGCGGGCCATCCTTGAAGGCCCGCCGCGCCAGACTGTTCTTGACGACCTCCAGCCGAATCTGCTTGGCCCGCAATTCGCGCCGCAGGCGATGGGTCCGGACGACATCCAGGCCGGTCAGATCGACAACGCAGGCACTATCGATCCCGCTGAACCGGTCGCGCAGCGTTTGCGTGATCATGTCCTTGAGCGGCTTGCTCATTCTTCGGTACTCCCGGCTGTCGCGCCGGCCATCGCCAGCGTGACGGATGGCGTGTGCGTCGCGGAGAGGCAGACGCGCTTGATGTATTGTCCCTTGGCGGTGGCGGGCTTGATTCGCGTCAGGTGCGCGACGACCGCCTCGACGTTCTGCTTCAAGTCCTCATCGGGGAAGCTGGTCTTGCCGACCGGCAGGTGGACGTTTCCACCGGCGTCATTGCGGAACTCGAGCTTTCCGGCGCTGTATTCGCGAACGGCCGTCTCGATGTCCTGCGTGACGGTGCCGGCCTTGGGCGAGGGCATCTTGCCCGACGGGCCGAGCACGCGGCCGAGCTTGCCGACCTTGCCCATCAACGCGGGATGGGCGACCGCCACGTCGAAGTCCATCCAGCCCTTCTGGACCTTGTCGATCAATTCATCCGCGCCGGCCTCGATGGCGCCGGCGGCTTTGGCCTTCTCAGCCGTCTCAGCATCGCAGAAGGCAATGACCTTCTTCGTTTGCCCAATGCCCTTGGGCAGCGAGATCGAGCCGCGGATCATCTGATCGGCCTGCTTGGGATCGATGCCGAGGTGCAGCACCATCTCGACGGTCTGATCCAGGCCTTTGCGCTTCTTGAACCCCTTGTACGAACGGTCGGCCTTGACGGCTGCGAACTCCTTGACCTTGCGCACGCCGTCGTCGACGGTGACCGGATCTGGCTTGCCGCCGCCCGCGTCCAACTGCTTTTTGTATCGAACCGACATTCTAGCCATCGACTTTGATTCCCATCGAGCGGGCCGTGCCCGCAATCACGCGCTCGGCCGCCTCCATCGAGGCGGCGTTGAGGTCCTTGATCTTGCGCTGGGCGATCTCGCGCACCTGCGCCGTGGTGACCGTGCCGAGCACTTCACGTCCGGCCGTGCCGCTGCCCTTTTCGATCTTGGCTGCGGCCTTGAGCAGTACGGAGGCCGGCGGGCTCTTGACCTCGAACGTGAACGTCTTGTCGGAAAAGACGCTGATCACGACCGTCACGGGCATTCCGTTCAGCTCTTTGGTCGAGGCGTTGAACTGCTGCACAAACTGGCCGATATTGACGCCGTGCTGCCCCAGCGCCGGACCAATCGGCGGCGCAGGGGTCGCCGAGCCGCCCGGCGCCTGCAGCTTGATGGTCGCCGTAAGTTCCTTTGCCTTTGCCACGTATCCACCTCATATCGGGTGGCATGCCCAAGCGCCAGCGCGGGCATGCGTCACAGGGAACCCCGACGCCCATGAACCAGGCATGGCCGCGCTGGCGCTTGGCCATGCCACACACCACGAACGCGCCAGCCTACGAAACGCGCTCAAGTTGCCAGTATTCGACTTCGACGGGCGTTGGCCGGCCGAAGACCTCGAGCACGACCGTGACCATGCCGCGTTTTTCGTCGACGCTGTCGACCTCGCCTTCGAAATTCTCGAAGCTGCCCTCGGTGATCTTGACGACCTCGCCCTTCTTGAGGTCGAGCCCCGAGAGCGTGGTGGTGTCCTCGGCTTTTTCCGAGGCCGCCAGCATGCCGACCACGTCGTGCTCGGGCATCGGCGTCGGCTTGCCGTCTGACCCGATGAAGTCTCCGACGCCGGTGGTCTCTTTGACCATGAACCAGACGTTCTCGAAGACTTTGCCGTCCTCCTCGGTGGCCATCTCAACGAACACGTAGCCCGGATAGAGCTTGCGTTCGACGATCTTGGCCGTGCCGCCCTTGAGCCGCTTCTCCTTGAGCGTCGGCACGAGAATCCGACCGACGCGGGCCTCAAGTCCTTCGATCTTGACCTTTCGCTGGAGCGCCTCTGCGACCTGCTCCTCCTTGTTCGAGGCGACCCGCAGGACGTACCACTTCATGCCGGGCTGACAGAGGACCTTCTCGTCGGTCACGACGTACCCCCGAGGATCACCTCCAGCACCGGCGGACCCTTCAACACGCCGATGGAAGTGAAGAAGGCCATGAATGCCACGTCCACGACAAAGAGGATGGCGCCCAGCAGCACCGTGGCAACGATGACGACCTTGGTCGAGCCGATCAGCTCGCGCTTGGTGGTCCAACTGACCTTCTTCATCTCACCCTCGGTGGCGATCAGAAAGTCGGCGCATTTGCGGTGCTTGCCGATGAGCCAGAACGCGAGGACTCCGAGAGCGATCAACCACGCGACGGCCGCCAGCACACGGACCCAGATCGACCACGTTTCGCCCGAGAAGATGGATTCGAGCCGATCGTGAATCGAATACGCACCCCCGGCGATCAACAGGCCGGCTACGAGGGCAGTCCAGCCGCGAAGCTGAACACCCTGGCCGCGCTTGTAGATCTCGAAGAACGGCGCACGCGGACCCAGTGGCCGGTCCGTTGGACCGCCGCCCGACCCAGAAGCCAACTCAGACATGGCCTTTGGTGCTCCAGATTCGCCTGACGATGCTCGCGACGGCGCACCCTCGTGCCGCGCCGGCGATGGTCGCTCGGCAGACACAGTCGCGCCGGCCTGCGATGACTTTCCCATTGGATTCTTCTCGTTCGCCTACCGCGTAGTGGCCGCTCGACCGGAGGTCATTTTCGCTTGATTTTATGCGGCGTACGCTTCCGCTCACGCCGGCAGTACTTGCTCAGCTCCAGTTTCGGGGTCCCGCCCTGAACGTTTACGGTCGTGCGATAGTTCAGGTCGCTGCACTCCTTGCACTGGAGCCACACATTCTCGCGCTTCAGGGCTTTTGCCATTGCTGCTGCTCCATGGACGCAACGACCGTCTCAGGCCGCGGTTCGGCACCTACTGCGTCACCTTGGTCACGACTCCTGAGCCAACCGTCCGACCGCCCTCTCGAACCGCGAACCGCAGCCCCTGTTCCATGGCGATGGCCTTGCCGAGCTCGACACTCATCGTGATGTTATCGCCGGGCATGCACATCTCGGCCCCGCCCATGAGGTTGAGAGAGCCCGTCACGTCGGTCGTGCGGAAGTAGAACTGCGGACGATAACCGTTGAAGAACGGGGTGTGGCGCCCGCCCTCTTCCTTGGTCAGAACGTAGACCTCTGCCTCGAACTTCGTGTGCGGCGTGATGGAAGCCTTCTTGGCCAGGACCTGACCGCGCTCCAACTCGTCCTTTTCGACGCCGCGCAGCAGCAGACCCACGTTGTCGCCGGCCTGGCCGCTGTCCAGCGTCTTATTGAACATCTCGACGCCCGTCACCGTCGTCGAGCGCGTGTCGCGCAACCCGACGATCTCCACTTCGTCGCCGACCTTGACCTGACCGCGCTCGATACGGCCGGTACCCACCGTCCCGCGGCCCTTGATGCTGAAGACGTCTTCGACCGACATCAGGAACGGCTTGTCGACCTCGCGCACCGGCTCCGGGATGAACTTGTCGATCGCGTCCATCAGCTCCTGAATGCACTTGGTCTTCTCGCCATCCTTGGGATTCTGCAGGGCGGGCAGCGCCGAACCGCGGATCACGGGCGCCTCGTCGCCGGGGAAGTTATACTTGCTGAGCAACTCGCGAACCTCGAGCTCGACGAGATCGAGCAGCTCGGGGTCATCAACCAGATCGACCTTGTTCAGGAACACCACCAGATAGGGCACGTTCACCTGGCGAGCCAGCAGGATGTGCTCGCGGGTCTGCGGCATGGGTCCATCGGCGGCTGAAACGACCAGGATGGCCCCGTCCATCTGGGCGGCGCCGGTGATCATGTTCTTGACGTAGTCAGCGTGGCCCGGGCAGTCGATGTGGGCGTAGTGCCGCTTGTCGCTCTCGTACTCGACGTGCGACGTGGCGATCGTCAGGATCTTGGTCGGGTCGCGGCGGCCCTGCGACTCAGAGGCCTTGGCCACCTCGTCATAGGAGATGGCCTTGCTCAACCCCTTGGCCGACTGGACCATGGTGATGGCGGCGGTCAGCGTGGTCTTGCCGTGGTCCACGTGACCGATCGTGCCCACGTTCACGTGCGGTTTGGTTCGCTGAAAAACGTCCTTAGCCATGAGCCTGGATTCCTCCACTGACGGGCGTCAGCCGGACCGCCTGGCCAGCGGCCGGTGGACCCGGCACCCGTTCAACTTGAAACACGTTTCCGAATCTTCGATCGTGCCACGCGCGGTAGGCAAAGCAGCGATACCGCCAGCAATCACGTCGTTCCACACCGCGGGGGACTCCCAACCGCAGTGGATGCGGCTGGGCTCCCCAAGCTGCTGGCGGGGATTGAACCCGCGACCTCGTCCTTACCAAGGACGCACTCTACCAGCTGAGCTACAGCAGCACAGAGCCGCGCAAGTATAAGGACGGTTCGACCCGTGTCAAACTCAAAAACCGCGCACGCCCGAGCCGATTTCGGCCGCCCGGCCTCGCGACTCAACGCTTCCTAGCAGCTCTGCGGCTGTACCGCTCCCGTAGGGGATGATACCGATTTGCGGCCGGCCGTAAAGACCGGTATAGTAGGTTGCTCGGCATCGGAGCGATGCCGGCAGCCCGGAACCTCCAGAATGCCGCCTGGCCGGCCCCCAAGCAGTCCGGAGCATTAGGAAATTGCCTCAACCACCGCCCCAAGCCACCCCACCGGCGTCGCTACGCCGCGCGGGCGACGAACCACGGCTGGAAGAGCTGCGTGACGCCGTCCGAGCGGTTCGTGGCCGGTCGTTGCCCAATTCAGTCACCCTGAACGGCGCACCGGCTGGCGGAGGGCAGCAGCGCGCGGCGCTGATGGCGGGCGTCGCGGTTGCGCTGGGCGCCATCCCCATGCTGGTGGGTTCGGAACCCTACTTGGCGACGGCGCGTTTTGGCTTGCGTGAGGCATCGGTGCCGCAAATCCGTGAAGTTCTGAACCGGGAGCTGGTTGATTACTTGGCCGCAGCTTTTGGCGAGTTACCGGATGCACGAAGGCTGTCGCGATGGGAGGTCTTGAAGTCGCCCGCGCCTGATTCTTTGGGCGTTGTGGTGGTGGCTGCCAGCCGGCCGGCAGCTCGTTCGGCGGCTGATGAACTGGCGCGCGGATTCCTGGGACGGCTGAAGCGGCAGTCGCGAGGAACCGGCCTGAATGAGACGGCGGCGGAAGCGACACTGGCTCGGGTGGCGGAGTCGCTGCGGGAACAGGTGAGCTCGGCCTTGCGCGATACCGCCAACGGAGCGACGAACGGCGATGCGGTGGCTGACCGGCGCGATGAGCTCGCCGCGCAGGTGCGGCAATGGCGAACCGACTTTCACGCACTTCAGGACGAGCTCGGGCGCGTCGAGGCGCGCCGGGCCGAGATGTTGTCCGGCGACGACTCAAGGGTGACCATTTCGGCCGAGCAGCGGCGCGAGGCGTTCGAGTCCGACGCCGGACTTAGCGAGGACTTGGCCGAGCTCGACATTCGAATCGGTGACCTGCGGATCGAAATGATATCAGTCGATTCGGCGTGCCAGCCACTGATGGAGGGCCTGGGGAAGGCCGTGGCAGCGCTGCAGGCGGCTGCCGGAACCCGCTCGACCGATCCGCTCGGGGCGGCCAAGCAGGCCCAGGTTGATCGGATCGCGGAACTCACCGATCAGTTCGAACGAGCGCGGCAGGCATTCTCCGGCGAATGGTCCAAGCTGCTGTCGCCGCTGTCACACGAGGCGACCGGCGCGGCGACGCCGGCCGGCGTGCTGGCCGCAAACGAGAGCCTGGCACGACTGGTCGGCGATTTCCTCTACGAAGCGGGCGTCCTGCTGACGCAGATGCGTGCGGCGCTGCGCGAATTTGAACAGACGGGCAGTGAGGGCGGCTCGACCGGACCGGAGCAGGCGCGCCTGCAGAGCGCAGCCACCGGGTTGGCGCCGGCCTTCCATTCGATGCAGGCCGCGTTTCATCGTTACGACTTTGCCGCGAGCAAAACACTGGCGGCCAGCAACTTCCGGCTGGACGCCGCCTTGAAGGCGTCACGCGGCCTGCACCGCCGCGTGCAGCAGGCCATGCAGGCCATCGAGCAGCGGCTGACGGCCGAGGCGCAGCGTCAGGCCGAGTCGACACGCGAGTCGGAGCTGCGCGCCATCGATCAATCGCTGGCTGATCTGCGCGGGCGGATGGCCGAGCGCGTACACGAGCTGCTCGCGCTTCAGGACGAGCTGATAGCCAACCACGTCATCTCCGAGGAATTCATCCGCCGCACGGCCCACGCCGATGGGCTGCGGGCGGGCGCCGACGGCATTTCGCGCGTGCTCAGCGACCTCTCCGGCCGGCTCGATTCGTTGGCCGATCAGCGCGTCGCCTGGAGCGACCCCGCCGCGCTCACCTATCTCGGCTGCACCGTCGAGCGGGCCCCGATCGATCTCGGCCGGCGCATCCTCACCGGCTGGCTGGTCGCCTCAGCCACGCTCGGCGCGCTCGTCGCCATCCCGTGGGGTTGGCGCCACATCCGCCGGCCTGGCCGGTAGTGCCAGCGACGGTCGCATTAGCCTATCCATGGGATTCTCCAGAAAGTACGTGCGCAACGCCCCCAAACGCAATGCGCAAGGTCGAACGGCATGAGCAGAAGCGATCAAAAAAAAGTCGGTTATCTGCTTGACATTCCGTAGATTTGTGATAGTCTTACGACCGTAGAGCGAATGGCGCTACGCGGTCTTGGCGTTCCGTTCCGTTCCGTTCCGTTCCGTTCCGTTCCGTTCCGTTCCGTTCCGTTCCGTTCCGTTCCGTTCCGTATAGGAGCGTGGGTTGAGCGGGCGGGTTAGAGAGACCTGAGAAAACCTACGAGTTGGCCACCAGCGTGCCCGTGGCACAGACACCATGCCGCACCGCATGGGCGATGTGCGCGCTGAGACCCAACGTTCGAAGGAGGTGATGCGCCAGCGCCACCAGCGGGAGCATCGAGAGTCCTCTTGTGGCGCGCAAGACCTGTGTCGTCTGCTGAGTCTGAGAGTCGAGTATTACCGTCGTCATAAGGAGCACGAACATGAAACAGGTGCTCTGCGCGCTGGCACTGCTCGGCGCGCTACTGGCCGGAGCCCCCGCCCTGGCACAGGTATTTTCATGGGATGGAGGCGGTTCTGATTCGCTGTGGTCTAATGATTCTAACTGGCGCCTCGATACCGAGCCGCCTATGACCGGCTCGCATGACGTCGCGATCAAGGCGAGTGGGCTCGTGTCTCCCTTTCAGAACCTGGCCGATTGGGCCTACAGCAGCCCCGGAGGCTGCTCGGACCTCGAGGTCGTGGCCAATTCCTCGTACGCGATGACGTTCCGAAAGAGCGGTTCGGGAGACTTTTCGACGAGCGGGCGGCTTTCGCTGACCGGCTTCAGTTCCACGCGCCAGGCCACGCTCGACGCCGATACGGGTCTGACGGTTACCGGGTTGAGTGCCTATAGCTACGTTACGCTCGACGTGGCGGCCGAGGTGACCGTGGAGAACCTGACCTCGTTTCTCGTCGACGCGCGGCCCGGTTTTGCGCAGTGTCGCAAGGTCGGCGGCGGCTCGATCGTCAGCGACTCGCTGACGGTAGACCACGGGGACAGCACGGCAGCGCCGGCCGAGCATGCCGTGCTGCTCATCGATGCCGGGGAGATCGTCGTGGGAAGTGCTGGAAAGACACAGATCTACGGTTCACCGACGATGGACTTGGAGAGCATCGTGCGTGTTCAGGGCGGCATTCTCACGCCCAACACGCTCCACCTCATAGGCGGCAGCAGCGCAAGTCGCGAGGCGTGCTTCGAGTTCATGTCGGGACAGGTCAGGGAGCCGGAGACCATCGAGATGTATGGGTTTTCTCGGTTTGAGGCATTCCTCGACGTCGCCTGCGGTGGGCTTCTGGTGAGCGTCGTCTCGGGCAGCACGTTCGATACGGAAGCACGCGTAGATGTGGACAACACGCACAATATCCAGGCGGGTTTCGTCCAGGTGGGCGGCTCCCGCCGGTGCCAGCTCATCAAGACGACGCTCGGCACGCTGGAGACGAATTGAGTTCGCGACCGACCGGGGTGGCTCGAGCATAGAGCCTCGCTTCTCGATCTTGGAAGCACCCCGACGCAAAAGTGAGCGTTGCCGATAGATCGACCTTCGAGACACCGGAAATCAAAGTGGGCGCTACACCGCAATCCAAAGTCATCAAAACTGAAGACGGAACGATCGACACGAATTGAGGCTGCGCCCTTGCCCAACCCGGCTTCAAAGAAAGGAAAACTGCTATGAACTCCTCGCGCAATTCGCTTTTTGTCCTCCTCGTCATGACCGCTTGCGCGTCGGTCGCTTACGCGCAAACGACATTCACCGGTGCCAACGGTACGAACTGGTTCGACCCGGGAAACTGGGATATCGGTGTACCTGGCCCAATGAGCGCTGCGATCATTCCCTCGGGGTTGACAGCGGTCGTCGACCAGAGCGCGCCGTTCGCCCGTGCGGCCACGCTCACCGTCCAAAGCGGGGCCACGGTCCAAATTGCACCGACCGCGGACAGCGATGCCAGGCTGCACCTTGGAACCTCCATCTGCTGTGACCTCACCTCCGTCTTCGACGGGGAAGTTCGGCTACTTCAGCCGCCATCGGGTGCGCACAAGGCCATCCTCTCGACGTTCAGCACCGGCTACACCTTTGAAGGCGCGGTCGGCGTCATCGGCGAGGACGATGCCGCCGAACTTGAGATCGGAGGCGGGCTGACCAACAAGACAAAGATCAGTGGTCATCTCAAGATCATCCAGGGCACGCTGATAAACTGGGGCACGATCGACGCCAACGCTGAAGGCGGGAAGCTCTTAATCGAGGCGTTTGAATTCGACGACTGCGATTGCCCGGTGTCTTACCCGGGAATCGAGTGCGACTGTGGCACCGTCGACTCGACCGATTACGAGTACCGGGTCGAGAACGGCGGTACGCTCGAGTTCAGTGCCGGGATCGGAACGCTGAGTGCATTGGAAGGTGACTTCCTCATGACGATGCCGGCCGAGGAGACCTTGGAAGTACTGTTGATCAACGAGCCGCTCACGTCCACCGGAAGACTGAACATGGAGACCGGTAAGGTAACGGTCAATGAGAACGTCACGCTCGGGAGCACCAACAGACGCTTGCGCTTGCAGGTAGGCACGATTGACGTCGCGGCCAACAAGCAGTTTTACCACAACTGAACTTCAAGACATTAGCTCGACGTGCTTTCACCTGCAGACGTCCGTCAGCCCATTGCTTCACTGCCCGAATGCGTTGAACAGCAGTGTCGCATCGTATAGGTCGACGTCATCGTCGCCATCGAGATCGGGCTCGACGCCCTCGGGGCACGGCGCCGGGTCCACCACCGGACCGGACAGGCATGGCGCGAGGAGCCCGTAATCAGCGAGATCGACGTCCCCATCGGAATCCAGGTCAGCACTGACCGCTGGCGGGAGGGAGGCGCAGGCGCGGTTCCAGATGATTGAGAACGTGTGGCTGGCGTAGTTCGCGGTGCCGATGTCGATGTCACCGTCGCCATCGAGATCGCCGGCCGTCACGCTCTGTACATCCTCCCCCGTCCCGTACGAAAACCCTGGCCCGAAGGGCCCCTCGCCATCGTTTAGAAACACGGAAACTGCCCCGTCCGTGGAGAGCAGCACATCGTCGTCTCCATCGACGTCTAAGTCTCCGACCCTCACGCAGCGCGCGATGCTGGTACCGGGTATCCAGTACGCCTCGGGATTGATAAACGTACCTGAGCCGTCATTGTGGAGAACCGTCATCGTTACCGATTCGTATGGGAAGTTCCGGCTGGTCACGACCAAGTCGGGATCGTCGTCGCCGTCGAAATCGCCAGCGGCGACTCGACCGATGTGCGGCGAGGGCATGTAAGCAGGCCCCGCCACGAAGTTTCCATCGCCGGTGTTCCACATGACATTCAGGCTCTCTGGAGCAGCAAACTTCGTGAAAACCAAATCAGGGAGACCGTCCATGTTCAGGTCCGAGGCTGTGACCCATAGGGGGTTAGAGGCCAGCGTAATGAGCACCGGCGTTGCAAAAGTGCCGTATCCCTGGTTTAGAAGTACGGAAACGCTGCTGGAAAACGCGTTCGCAGTGACTAAATCTACGTCCCCGTCCGCATCCACGTCGGTTCCCACCGCAAAGTAAGAATGCGTCCCACCGGTGAGGATGCTAGGCTCGGGGAAGAGTTCGCCGCCCCCGTTGTTGAACAGCAGCGTCACGCGCCCTGGTGAAAGTTCGTAATACAGCTCTGGACCGCAGACGGCAATGTCCATGTCACCGTCTCCGTCCAGATCTGCGACGACCATGGATCTGGGATCATGATCCGAAATGAGGTAATGGACGGGCGAAGTGAAATTCCCGGCTCCATCGTTGAACTGGACGGCGACGGTGCCGGGCACCGTGGACAAGCCTTCACTTAGCAGGATGAGATCCAGGTCGGAGTCGCCGTCGAGATCGACGAACTCGATTTGTGAGGCATGATAATACAACAACGGAGATGGCGGCGCATAAACGTAGTAGTTGGTCTCGTCCGTGATGAGCGTCCCAGCGCCATCGTTCAAACGCACGCACAATCGCTCCTGTGGGTACTGGAGTGCGAATGCGGCCAAGTCCAAGTGACCGTCGGCGTTCAGATGGTCCAAGGCCACGATCTCAGCTCCGGATGCGGCGTCGTAGGGCAGGGGCGGGCCAAACGTGCCGTTGCCCTGATTCATCAGCACCGGGACGTCGGTGTAGCCAACCACCGTACCGACAACCAAGTCAAGGTCATCGTCATGGTCCAGGTCGCCTAGCGCGACAGTGGCCGGGTGATAGGCACCACTGGCGACGCCCCAGATGATGGTGTACGTGCCAGCGAGATCGAATGTGCCGGCGCCCGCGTTGGACAATACGGAAACGCTCTCGTTGCTGTAGTCCGCAGTGACGACGTCGGGCCACCCGTCACACGTCACGTCGCCGATGGCCACCGCCCAGGCTGCCTCGCCAGTCGCGTAGACCTCATGCGGCGCAAACGTCCCAGCGCCGTTGTTCCGGAGCACTGATGCGCCTGGTCCGGCAGGCACGACCAAGTCCGCATCTCCGTCGTCGTCCAGGTCGCCAGCCGCCAGATACGGCCCGCCGAACGCGAACGGGTCGCCGAAGAACGCGCTTGCATCGGGATTGTTGGCCACCGGGTAGCTCACCGCTGTCGTGAACGCCGCTTGGCCCAAGTTGAGTAACACGGAGACCGAGTTGCTCTGAGCATTGGCCACGGCCAGATCCGCATCGTCATCGCCATCCAAGTCGACGATGACGACGGACCGGGGCTTCTGGCCGCCGGTTGGGAAGCTGACGCGGCTCGGAAACGTCGCCCCGCCGGCGTTGATCAGAACCGAGACCGCGTGCGTGAACTCATTGGTGACGGCCAGGTCGTTCAGGCCGTCGCCGTTTAGATCGCCGATGGCGACGCAGGTCGGGTAGTCGCCCGGATCGTAGGCGGCAACGGGCGTAAACGTCCCGTCGCCGTGATTGAGCAGGATCGAGGCCTGTGTGGCCGGGTTATCGGCCGGCCGCCACCAGCAGTTGACGCTGACCGCATCGGGATCGCCATCGCCGTCCAGATCGCCGGTGGCCCCATGCGTCGGCACCAGCTCCCAGTTGAACGCATCCAGATCGCCCTCGGGATTGCCAAACAGCGGATGCCCATCGCCATCGGCGTCGTGCAGGCAGAACGGCTGCTGTCCGGACGCCGGAATCGCTGCCACGAGAACGACCATCGCGGAACGGACGACGCCACGCAGCCGGGGACGCCATTGGGAGCCGTTCATGATTGATTTCTCCGCCGCCGACGGCCAGCCAACAGGATTGGCCATTATACGCCGCCGAGCGCGTGTCACAAAACGGGGCGCGTAATCACGGCGCTGCCGGGGGTCCGAGACTGTTTAGGCGGGCGCGGCGCGCGCCGGGAATTGTGGTGCAGGCGTCCCGGCTGCGCGTGCAGCCGACACGGCCGCACCACAACGGCCACACCGGATTCGTACGAACGGTCGCCTATAGTGTCACGCACCGAGCTGCCGGGCACATGTGGAGCGGCCCCACCGCACTGCAAACGTCTCGTATCGTGTCTCTCAGGCAAGAAAGCGATCCACAAGTCGTCTCACGCAAAGCCTCCCGGCGCGCCGGGACGCTAAGCGGTGGCTTGCCCCGCGCGTCTTGCTTAGCGCCTTGGCGTCTTTGTCCGGGACGCGATAGCGGAGCGCGCGTGTCCCGGATTTGCGTGAGATCCTGCCGTTCCGGTCTGGTCACGGCCCGAAGGCCGCGCTACGCTCGCCTGGCTTCTGAGGCTCATGCGCGGGAACCCTTGCGCGCGCTGTACGTTGGGAGCCGGTTGTTCAGATGACCATCGAAACCGCCGGGGTCGCAGCCGTTGTGACGCCGGCCGCGCTCAAGCGTTGCGGATCGCGATCGACGGCGGCGGCGTCCACATCGACGGCATGGCCGTCGATCACGCCGGCGTACCAATGCCCGCTGGCCTTGATCGTGCGACGCAGCGTCTCGAAATCGCAGCGGATCAGGCCGAAGCGCTTGGCGAAGCCGCACGACCACTCGAGGTTGTCCATCAGCGACCAGGCCAAGTAGCCGCGCACATCGACGCCGCCGGAAATGGCGTCGTGCAAGGCCGTCAGGTGCTCGCGAAGATACGTGATGCGGTTCTGATCGTCGACGAAGCCATCTGGGCCGGCTGACTCTTCGTAGCCGGCGCCGTTCTCGGTGATGTAGATCGGCAGGCCGGCATAACGGCGGCTCAGCCAGAAGAGCAGGTCGCGGAAGCTCTCGGGCACTGCCGGCCAACCCATCGCGGTGTGGTGCCGCTCGAGTTGCGGCACGGCCTCGGCGTCCATCAGGCCCGCGCCGGGCGCATGCCGCATGACGTCGCTGGTGTAGTAGTTCAGCGCGAGAAAATCCATCGAGCCGCGCAGCAGCGCGGAGTCTTCCGACGTGAACTCGGGGAGCAACGATCCGAGCCGGCGGCGCATCTCGGCCGGATAGTCGCCGAAGTAGGCCGGGTCGCCGAACCAGCCGCCGAAGCCGATCATGGCCCGCTCGGCGGCAGCCCGGTCAGCCGGCAAGTCCGTCGCCGGCCGGCTGTATGCCATGTTGAGCGCGAACGCGATCTGTCCATCGCCGCGCGCCGCGCGATAGCGCTGCACGGCATAGGCATGGGCGCGCATGAGGTTGTGACCGGCCCGATAGCCCTGCGCGCGATCCCTCACGCCCGGCGCGTGCACGCCGTGAAAGTAGCCGCCGTCGACCGAGCACCACGGCTCATTCAGCGTGAGCCAGAACTTCACGCGGTCACCCAGCCGGTCGAACATCAGCGCGGCGTAATCGGCGAAGTAGCGCGGCACGTCGGCGTGTACCCAGCCGCCGAGTCTGTGTTGCAGCGCCGCAGGCAGGTCCCAATGATAGAGCGTCACAAACGGCTGAATGCCGCGCTGCAACAAGCCGTCGACCAGCCGATCGTAAAAGTCGAGCCCGCGCGAGTTCACCGTTCCACGGCCGCTCGGAAGCACGCGCGACCAGCTCACGCTGAACCGATACGCCCGCAGGTTCAGCCCTCGCATCAGGTCGAGGTCCTGCTCGAACCGATGGTAGTGATCGCAAGCCACGTCGCCGGTGTCGCCGTTCTGCGAGTTGCCCGGCGTGCGGAGGAACTCGTCCCAGATGCTCGGACCGCGGCCGTCGTCGGTCGCGGCGCCCTCAATCTGATATGCGGCCGTCGCGGCACCCCAGAGAAACGGTTTGGGAAAGCTCAGCACGCCTCGGATCCCCGCCAGTCAGTATCCATTTTGGATTGTCACTACGGCAACACAACGCCGCCGTCAACGCCGGTTTCCCATGGTTTCACGGTAGCAGATCGTGAAAGCGCTTGCAACCCAGACTCTGTTTCGCTATGCTGAGCGCCCGGAGGAAGCGGGAGTGTTTCGTCGCGGGGTCGTCTCGCGGCGTTCGAGACACTTCATCTCGGAGGAGGCGTTTCCATGAGCTATATCTTGGATCGCTCGCCGATGGAGGAAGGAGAAGCAGGAATGAGACGCACATGCACGCTGTTGGCCGTTGGTGCCGTCCTGGTCTGCGCGTCGAGTTCGACACAAGCGCAGAATCTGCTGACGAACGGCAATCTTGATCTCACCGGTGCGGTGGAGATCGTCCCCGGATTCTTCTTGCCGAAGCCCGACAGTTGGGTGAACGAGGGCTTCCGGGCAATCAGCGGGCCCTACGAGGACGAATTGTCCTCCGAACCGTGGGCCGGTCCGGCGCCAACTCCGGTCACCACCGACGGCAACATGAACCCACCGCACCCCGAGGGATGTGGCGGCCCCGATTGCGGCGTGTTCTTCAAGGCGTTTACGGGCAACGTTATGCCCAACGGCCCCGCTACCGGACATCTTTATCAGGATGTCCCGGCCACGCCTGGTGTGCTCTACACGCTGACCGGCTGGGCGGGCGGTGAGCCGAATTTCCTGGGTGGAGCAGAGTTCGCCATCGAGTTCTTCAACGGCGGTGGCACCGAGATCGGCGGAGCGTCGCTCAACTTGATCACGGCCGGGCTACTGGTGGATAACGGCATGGCGTTCGACTACAAGCAGTACACGGTCATGGCGACAGCGCCGGCCGGCACTGCCTTTGTCCGCGCTCGTGCGTCGATGATCGACGGGATCGCCAACCCGCTGGGTGGTGGACAAGCCTACGTGGTGGACGACTTTGTGCTCGTGCCGGAGCCGTCGACCCTGGCGATGGTCCTGCTCAGCCCGCTGGCGCTCGCACGGCGCCGACGGTAGTCGATCGTGATCCGCGCCAGTGAACGTCGCGCATGGCGCCGAGACTCCTTGGGCGGACAAACTTGTCGCGAACGAATCAGGTTTTCGTGTCGCGTCCGCCTCGAGAGGGGCGAGGGGTTTTGGCCACGGGTGCAGACCCGAAGGGTCAAACCCGTGGAAATGGGTGTCAAGAACGAGTGGTAGCCCCGCTAGGGGCGAAGGAACGATGGCCCGTCTGCGTAGGATCAGACCAGGGAGCGTCGCTGGCCGTCCTCCAACGCCCCTGCGGGGCTGACGAGGTTTGGTGGGCGTCCCGGACCACGGGTTTGACCCCTCCGGGGTCCGCACCCGTGGCTAAACGCCCTGGCCCCTCCGGGGCCGGTAACGCCGTCCAGGACTGGTTGGTCTGAGGCGCGGCCTGGCTAGAGTCTTTGGGTCGTCAGACTGGTTGTGAAAGAGTCAAGTTGTCGAGTCGCGTCCGCAGCCGCAATAGCGGCGAAGGAGAGCATGGCGGGTCCGCGTCGGATTGGATGAGGGAAGTGTCGCTCGCCTTCCTCCGCCCCTCCGGGGCTGCTGGGGTGGCGGACTTCGCCATCCACGGGCTTGCCCCGCCGGGGTCTGCGTCCCGGCGGGCCGGGACTACAGCCCGTGAGCTCCTTCGGGGCCGGCAGAGTCGGCACGTGACTTGTCGGTCTCGGGCGCAGCAAGATCTGCGACGGCGCTTGCGGGCTCGGGGCAGCGGATGTCCACGTTGATCGCGCGGCGCTTCCCGCGCGATTCGAAGTTTGCCGGTTGCGAGAACGGTTGAATCGAGTCGAACGGCTCGCTACAATCGGTTGGGGAATGAAAGCGCTTGCAGAAACCGATACAACACGGCGCCGTTGAAATATCGGGGAGCGACACATGACCCTCCACACAGACCGATCTGACCCGAGGCCCGCCTTTACGCTGATTGAGCTGCTGGTTGTCGTCGCGATCATCGCGCTGCTCATCGCCATCCTGCTTCCATCGCTCAAGAAGGCCCGCGAGCAAGCCAAAGACACCGTGTGCCGTGCGAACCTTCACGCGCTCGGCTTGGCCACCGCGCAGTACGCGTATGACAACCAAGACCGGCTGATCTGGATCCCCGGCAACACGGGGCCATTGCCGGCCCCCTGCAATGGTGTCTGTAACGCGCCGTTTAACCAGTACTATCAGATCCTGCGGTTGTACCGGTACTGTCCGAATCTGAAATCGTTCATCTGCCCAATGGCGAGTTCATCAGGCATCAAGGGCAGATACAACAGCATGGGCCAGCTTGAGAGCCCGATCGGCCCACGGAGTGTCAAAGGCTACGCGAACGGCACGGCGATGCCTGGATTGCCAGGACCGATCCCCTGGTACTTTACAGTGCAGCCAGCGAACCCAGATTTCTTCCTATCCGTCCAGAACCAGTTCTTCGCCGGAGTTCCGGTGAACGACATCTACACTGAGTACTGGTTCAACGACTGGAACGCTGGCGCCACCGGCGCCGGCGGGATACCGATACCGGCTATCAGCGGCAATTCGCTCAGCAAGATCCGCTACCCAGCCTACGTGGTCATGTACATGGACGCGATCGACTGGAACCCGCGCCACAACGGCGGCAACAATATCTGCTTCGTCGACGCTCATGTGGAGCGATTCAAGGAAGTCGAGTATTTTGACGCGGACGGCAGTGACAACTACGCAAACGCAAAGGACAAGGATGCATTCGGCAACCGGCCGTACTGGTGCTGGGGCTTGGGACACGGGATCGTAGGAGACTAGCAGGTGTACCGCAGGTCTCCAGACCTGCGCGCAGGGCGGATATGGCTTTCCGAGAGATCCTCGCTGTCAGGGGTCAGCGCACTCGCAGTTCTGGAGACCTGCGGTACATCGGCCCCATTCAGGAGTGGACAAGATGCTCCGTCTCAAACAAGCAATGTGCGCGTCGTTCGTGATGGTCGCGCTGCCCGGTGCAGTGTTCGCCATCATTCTTCAGAACGGGAGCTTCGAATTCGGGCCGGGTCCGACCGGCGCCGATCCATTCGTCCCGGCCAATTGGACGGAGCTCGGCCCGACCGCGGAACGCTCGGCCGAGGCGAATCTGACGCCCGCCGGCCCCGGCCATGCACTGAAAGCATTTGGCAGTCAGGTCCCGGAGGACGGGGCCTATCAGCAGGTTCCCGCCGCGCCGGGCAACATGGTGACGATCACGGCCAGCCTGTTTACCGAAGAGGATGACGAGGTTGGCGGCGGCGCTGAGGCCGGCATCGTGCTTGAGTTTTACTCGGCCAGCGATCCGGACAATCCGCTGGCGTCGGCCGAATTGTTCCCGCTCAACGCCGCCTCGCCGGCCGAGACGTGGATTCCGGCCAGCGTTGGCCCGATCATGGCCCCGCCGGGCACAGCGTTTGCGCGGTTTGTGTGCGAGTGGCGCAGCAATGTGGGTCCGACCGGGGCGGCGTTCTGGGACGGGTGCACGCTCAGCATCAACGGCTCGGCCAACCTGCTGCTGAATGGCAATTTCGAGACGGCTGGAATGGGAATGCAGAGCGCCGGCGGCCTCGACTTCTGGATGGGCTTCAACGATCAGGAAAAGTCGGCCGAGGTCGCGTATGAGGGCAACTTCTCGGTCAAGCTGGGCGACAACGCCGCCTTCTCGGGCGTCTTCCAGGACGTCGGGCAGGTCAGCGGCGGCGACCGCATCTGCATGACGGCCCGCGGCCTGCACCGCGAGGCGGACGGGCTACAGGGTGCGACCCAAGTGGGCATCAAGATGGAATTCGAAGGCAGCGGCCCGGCCGCGCCGGCTGAGGAGAACCTGGAATTCAACGCCGATACCGCGGCCGACACTTGGCTGCCGGTCGAGTTGAATACCGTCGTTCCGCCCGGGATGGGCATCGCGCGCGTCGTGTGCATCTGGGCGCCGGCTGGCGTGGCCAGCGGCGCCGCCTATTTCGACGTGGCCGAGGCCTTTCGCGGGTCGGCTCCGGGCTTCAACCAGCTCCTGAACCCCAGCTTCGAGATGGGCTTTGGCGGCTTCAACGGGATTACCAACTGGACGGAATTCAGCGCGCCGGGCCAGTCGCAGGCGCAGGCGAGCGTCGGCGAGGTCCCGCCGGTGGATGGCTTCCGGACCATGAAGGCGACGGGAACGAGCTTCGCCGGCATATTCCAGGAGATCCAGGTCACGCCTGGCGAAACGCTCGATCTGTCGGTCATGATGCGCACCCCTTCGGACAACCACATCATGAATGCCACGGCCGGCATCAAGGTGGAGTGGTTCCCCGGTACGCTTCCGGCGGACATCGAGAACTTCCTGCTGAACGCGGGCACGCCGACGGACACGTGGATACCGATTAAGATCGACTTCACCATGCCGGAAGGCACGGCCGCCACGCTGCGCTACACGGTGCTCTACTTCCGCGGCAACGGCAGCGGTAACGCGTTCATCGACGCGTGTTCCCTGGTAGTGAACGTCAACGGCGATGCCAATGCAGACGAGCACGTCGACCTGCGCGACGCCGCCTTCTTCCAGACCTGCTTTTCGGGCACCGGGATGCACGTCGGCGGCTCGTGCGGCAACCTGGACAGCGACTGCGACGAAGACATCGACTTGGTCGACTACCAGGCATTCCACGGTGAGCTAACCGGACCGTAAAGTCGGGCAATTTGGGTAATTTGGCCGATTCATCGGCTGCTGCGGGCCAGTATCGTGCAGTGGTCGGTCCGGACGACGGACGACGCCCGCGGCTGCCGGTGGCACGGTGTCGCCGTGGCCGCGCGCTCGTACGCCGCTCCCAGTGTAGCCGGCGAAACGAGGTCAGTGACCCATGACGTGGAATCGCCTCTCGACTGCCGCGGCGGCAGTCATCGTGGCCGGTGCGCTCGCTCAGGGCGCCAGCGGTCAGAATGAACCCCCCGAGGTAGTCGTGATCAAGGGAACGGTCAGTAATGCGAGCGGGACGGGCGTGGCCAACCTTCAGCTCCGCCCGCGGACACACGGCGACCTCAACGACGACGGCCGCGTTGATTTGCTTGACGTGGCTCTGCTCCAGCAAACGTATAGTCCATCGCCGCAAGGCCAGCTCGCGTCGTGGCCGAAGATGGTCACGCAGCTTCGCGGGCCGCTGTTCAATATCAATGATCCGGCTACGTGGTAGCGCGCCCTCCACGCGGAAATGACCAAGCGTGTAGTCGCGCCAATGGGTGGCATGGGCAAGCGATCGTCGCGGCCTTTGGCGACGATCGCTTGCCCGTGCTGCCGAGACAATGTCGCGGGGTCTGCACGGGCAAGCAAACGGCCGCTTGCCCATGCCACCCAACGCCGTGAACTATTTGCATCTACGCAGCGGCGCAAACTCTTGTGGCTAAACGACTTTCGCCTGGCGTGGCCGGCCGGATT